>Ga0098067_1000020_pt1 | contig 103537 bp, 91 predicted proteins | sample 26_taG_FD_92578 | JGI IMG/M metagenome (GOLD analysis project Ga0098067, IMG submission 92578) | Marine viral communities from Cariaco Basin, Caribbean Sea - 26_WHOI_OMZ | ecosystem: Environmental > Aquatic > Marine > Oceanic | place: Caribbean Sea: Cariaco Basin | collected 2014-11-09
GATCGTGCTTGTTTCTCTAAGCGGGTGCAAATATACATCTTATTTTGATACCTGCAACACCTTTTTGAAAAAATTTTTAAAAAGATTCCGGGGAGCTTTTCTAAGCGCCGGACACCGTCCGACATCCCTGTGTTTCCATTCCCACTATCCCTATGAACGCGCTTGGTTTTCTAAGCGGGTGCAAACTTAGCACTCTTTTTGCAACCTGCAAACGTTTTTTGAAAATAGTTTGAAAATATTTTCGAGGGACTTTTCCGGGCGCGGCGATCGGATACTCTCCGAGGCCATGGACGCCCTCTCAACACATTCAATGAACTTGCCCGTTTCTGAGCGGGTGCAAACTTAGCACTCTTTTTCGACCTGGCAAGGACTTTCTAAAAATAATTCCGAAAATTTTAAAGAGCGTTTTTCCCGGTAGAAAAGAACAACAGTTCATTTTTGTTGGGGGTGCAAATATAGAACGCTTTTGCGTTCCCGCAAACCAAAAACAACATTATTTTCGTTTTTTTTCCGACACAGGACCTAAGGGTTTGAAATGAAATCAATTAACCGCAAAACTATTTTCCAACCACTTATACCTTAATATATATACCCTTTTTAAAGCGGAATGGAAACCACGCATGGAACATGGCCGTCCGGATCACGGAAATGGCTGTTAATTGAAGGGTAGTCGAAAGAAAGACTGCTTTATCAGCCCACGATACCAACCCACAACAGACAACCCACAACAGCCAACCCACAACAGCCAATCCACAACAGCCAATCCACAACAGCCAATCCACAACAGCCAATCCACAACAGCCAACCCACAACAGCCAACCCACAACAGCCAATCCACAACAGCCAATCCACAACAGACAACCCACAACATCAACCCACAACAGACAACCCACAACACCAACCCACAACAGCCAACCCACAACCGCCAACCCACAACCGCCAACCCACAACTGCCAACCCACAACAGCCAATTCACAACAGACAACCCACAACAGACAACCCACAACAGACAACCCACAACAGACAACCCACAACAGACAACAGCCAACTCACAAAACCAACATTTCAAATCTCCTTGCCTCTTATTGCATACCGGCCAAACTAATATTATCTTTGCACCCTAAATTTTTGATATATGATAGCCATTACCTTACCAGATGGAAGTGTAAAGCATTTTGATGCGGGCGCCACTCCTATGGACGTAGCCAAGAATATAAGTGAAGGTTTTGCTCGAAACGTGATTTCAGCATCCTTTAACAAACATACCGTAGAAACAACCACTCCATTAATGGAGGATGGCACACTCATCTTATACACCTGGAACAACGACGAAGGGAAAAAAGCATTTTGGCATTCTTCTGCACATATTCTTGCACAAGCGCTAGAGGAACTTTATCCTGGAATCAAATTGACCATCGGTCCTGCGATTGAAAATGGCTTCTATTATGATGTAGACTTTGGAGATCAGACTATTTCCGACAAAGATCTAAAAGAAGTAGAGGACAAAATGCTGGAAATTGCTAGAGGAAAGCATTCATTCTCCATTCGTGAAGCAACAAAAGAAGATGCCCTGAACTATTATAAGGGTTTGAACAATGAATATAAGGTTGAACTGATCGAAAATCTAGAGGACGGAACAATAACTTTCTGCGACCATGATACCTTTACAGATCTATGTCGTGGAGGCCACATTCCTAACACCGGAATTGTTAAGGCTGTAAAACTTACTAGCATCGCTGGTGCATACTGGCGTGGCGATGAAACTAAAAAACAGCTAACCAGGATTTACGGAATAAGTTTTCCAAAGCAAAAGGATCTTACAGAATACCTTCAACTTTTGGAAGAGGCAAAAAAACGTGACCATAGAAAGCTTGGAAAAGAACTCGAACTTTTTACATTTTCCCAAAAAGTGGGACAAGGTCTACCACTCTGGCTGCCAAAAGGTGCGGCCCTGAGAGATAGACTGGAATCCTTTCTGAAAAAAGCCCAAAAGAAAGCAGGCTATGAAATGGTGATAACACCACATATTGGTCAAAAGGAACTATATGTTACTTCTGGGCATTATGCAAAATATGGCGCAGACAGCTTTCAGTCCATTAAAACCCCACACGAAGGAGAGGAGTTTATGCTAAAGCCGATGAACTGCCCGCACCACTGTGAAATTTACAACAGCAAACCTTGGTCCTATAGAGATCTCCCTAAGCGTTTTGCAGAGTTTGGAACCGTATATCGTTACGAACAAAGTGGAGAGCTACATGGATTAACGCGGGTTAGAGGATTTACCCAAGACGATGCACATATTTTCTGTACGCCCGATCAACTGGAGCAGGAGTTTCAAAATGTTATCGATCTAGTTCTTTACGTATTTGGTTCCTTGGGCTTCGAGAACTTTTATACTCAAGTATCACTTCGCGATCCGGACAAGCCTGAAAAGTATATTGGAAGTTTAGAGAATTGGGAAAAGGCAGAAAATGCAATTATCAATGCCGCCAAATCCAAAGGTCTGGACTATAAGATAGAATATGGAGAAGCTGCATTCTATGGCCCAAAACTGGATTTCATGGTGAAAGATGCCATTGGAAGAAGTTGGCAACTTGGAACCATTCAAGTTGACTATAATCTTCCCGAGCGTTTTGAGTTGGAATACAAAGGTGCAGATAATGAAATACACCGTCCGGTAATGATTCACCGTGCGCCATTCGGCAGTATGGAACGTTTTGTTGCCATATTATTGGAGCATACCGGTGGGAATTTTCCATTGTGGTTAACTCCTGAACAAGTCACCATCTTGTCATTGAGCGAAAAATATGAAAAATACTCCCAAAAAGTTTTAAATTTGCTTGAAAATGACGAAATTCGCGCCCTTGTCGATAACCGAAACGAGACTATTGGCAAGAAAATACGGGAAGCAGAATTAAATAAGATTCCATATATGCTCATCGTTGGTGAGCAGGAAGAAAAAGATAGAACGGTTTCTGTACGTAAACACGGGGAAGGCGATTTAGGGACAATGACCCTCGAGGCGTTTTCCGAAATGATTCAACAAGAAGTAAAAAGTGAATCGAAAGAATTTAATGTTTAATTAAAATAAGTTAGCCATAGCAATAAGAAGAAAAAGAAGTAGAGGTCCAGCAAGGGTGGTCAAAGAAGACCAGCACAGGATTAATGGAAAAATCCGGGCAGAAGAAGTTCGCCTTGTAGGGGACAATGTTGAAATAGGTGTATACCCGTTAAAGAAAGCTCGTGAAATAGCTGAAGAACAGGAACTAGACCTAGTGGAAATTTCACCTAATGCGAATCCACCTGTTTGTAAAGTAATCGACTATAAGAAATTTGTCTACGAACAGAAAAAACGTGAGAAAGTCCTAAAAGCGAAAGCGACAAAGGTAACAGTTAAAGAAATCCGATTTGGTCCAAATACCGATGATCACGATTACGATTTCAAAAGAAAACATGCTGAAAAGTTTTTGCAGGAAGGCTCGAAGCTTAAAGCTTACGTATTTTTTAAGGGTAGGTCTATAGTCTTTAAAGATCAAGGAGAAATCCTTTTGTTGCGTCTTGCAAGAGATCTTGAAGAACTTGGTAAGGTAGAGCAAATGCCAAAATTGGAAGGTAAGCGAATGATAATGTTTATTGCTCCCAAGAAAAAGTAAGAACAGGTCGCGACCTGTTCGTTTATAAAAAAGAATAAAGCATCCAAGAAATTGGATGTATTATCTTCCTTCGCTAATGATTAGGAGGATATATAAAAGAAACTCTCCTCCTTCGCCTTAGGCGGATATGGAGGGCTAAGAAGCGAAATAATAATTAAAAGTAAAAACATGCCAAAACAAAAAACGAAGTCCAGCGCCAAAAAGCGTTTCAAGCTTACTGCCTCTGGAAAGATTAAGAGAAAGCATGCGTTCAAAAGCCATATCTTGACAAAGAAGAGCAAAAAGCGCAAGAAAGCATTGACCAAAATGGGATTAGTCCATAAGGCCGATGAAAATAATGTCAAGTTAATGCTTCGATTGAAGTAATAGACTTTGACCGGTTAAACTATTATTATTTAAACCCTGGAGTAGAGCCTTTAAAAGAGTTATGAGTTTAGGAAATATGGTTCAAAATCTGAATTATGACCTTTAACGTAAACCGCCTGCTACAAAACAAATTAAAATTATGCCAAGATCAGTAAATTCAGTTGCGAAGAGAGCCCGCAGAAAAAAGGTTCTTAAACAAGCCAAAGGATACTTTGGAAGACGTAAAAACGTTTGGACGGTTGCTAAAAACGCTGTTGACAAAGCAATGCTTTACAGCTACCGTGACCGCCGTACCAAGAAGAGAAATTTCAGATCCCTATGGATCACCCGTATTAACGCGGGCGCAAGACAGCATGGAATGTCTTATTCAAAGTTTATGGGAGGAATGAAGAATAACGGAATCGAACTTAACCGTAAGGTTTTAGCCGATTTAGCTATGAACCATCCAGAAGCTTTTGAAGCTATCGTAAAAAAAGTAAAGTAAGACATTAACTATATTATTTCGCTTAAAAACCGTTTCAGAAATGAGGCGGTTTTTTTATGAATGGAAATGAACTGGCAAGTTTTCCTTATCTTCGGTAAAACTTCCGAATGAGAAACCTTGGTCCATTAATATTAATTTTCCTAATTTTCTTCGGAAATACGCTGTTTGCCCAAGATGAAACAGGTAGGCATTATAAAATAGACCGTTACAAATCTGTCTATTTTCCTTTGGGAAAAATATCTTTCGCCGATAAGGTAGTTGAATATAAGGTTGGAAATCCAGCGCCAATTAAAAAGTACCGAGATAGCACCCAAGTTCTGCACGAACCAAACTACACAAACTATCACACCGCAAATTTTGTATCTCTAGGATGCGGTGGCGTGCTCATTGTTGAGTTTTCAGATAATGGGTTTATGAATCTTCCAGGAAAGGATCTATATATCTTTGAAGTTGGACCTTCTCGAGAAGCTGCCAAAGTAGAAATCTCTGAAAACGGGGTGGATTGGATCTATGCCGGAAGAATCGCAGGTGGAAAATCATCCATAGACCTTAGCGATGAAGGTATCGATGACAAAACAGTATTCTACTTCATCCGCATAACTGATCTAGAAGAACTTTGCAGAAGCATCAGTGCCGGCGCAGATATAGATGCAATTGGCGCGATCAATAGCGTAATAAAGCTAACTATTAATGCCGATGTTCTTTTCGATGTAGCTAAGTTTGATTTAAAGGAAACTGCCAAACACAGTATAGATTCATTAGCGGATTCAATTAGAATTGTAGACAAAGCAACAATTTTGATTGAAGGCCATACAGACAGCGATGGAAGTGCTGAAATGAACATGCAACTTTCAAAGGACAGAAGCCATTCCGTAAAAGATAGACTTGTTGAAATCTTCGGTCCGGAAGTGAAATACGATTATGAAGTGAGAGCCTATGGTCAAACAAAACCCCGCGTCCCCAATAATAGCGATACCAACAAGCAGTTAAATAGAAGGGTGGAAATAACAGTTTTACCGCCGAAGGATTATTACGAAAATCTACCTTTGGATGACTGAGCTTTGGGATATGTTAAGTGCATACCTAGTACTTTAGGTTTTCCAGAAATTGGTATTTCCATTTAATAAGAAATTGTAACTTGGGTCTCATTTAAAATTATATCATCTCATTATATCCTTCCCATCATGATAGTACACGATTTCAGCAAGCAAAATTCTCTTATCAACCAATATATAAGTGAAGTCAGAGATGTCTCCATTCAAAAAGACAGGATGCGCTTTCGAAAAAACATGGAACGCATTGGAGAGATTTTGAGTTATGAAATGAGCAAAACCCTAGAGTATCAATCCGCGACGATTAAAACTCCTTTAGGCGTAAAGGAAATATTAGTTCCCAGTTCAGAGATAGTTTTGTGTTCAATTCTCCGAGCAGGAATTCCGTTGCATCAAGGAATATTGAACTATTTTGACAAAGTTGAAAATGCTTTTGTTTCAGCTTATAGACATCATCCCGATGGAAGTGATGATTTTGAAGTGCAGGTGAAATACTTAGCTTCGCCATCTTTAGAAGGAAAGACTTTAATTCTGGCAGATCCTATGTTGGCCACTGGGAAAACCCTTGAGAACGTATTGCGTGCTTTGGAAGATATTGGGATGCCCAAACAAATCCATATCATTTCTATAATTGGTGCTAAACCGGGAATCGATCTAACCGATTCCGTATTTCCTGAAAATACTCATCTATGGATCGCTGCTGTTGACGACGCCCTAAACGAGCGAGGTTATATTGTTCCAGGATTGGGTGATGCTGGGGATCTATGTTTTGGACCAAGATTGGATTAAACCAAGGAATCTTAAGATCCTTTATCCTTTTTTATATCAATCCCATCTCTACCATAATTTAGGAAGGAACCGCCCAGACTTTAATTTATAATTTTCATACTCTGGAAATAGTTCCATCAGCCTTAATTCTTCGTATTGAGATTTAAAATAAAACAATATTAACAGGAACAAGGCAATTAATAATTTATATCCAGAATCTGCAATAAGTGCAAATCCGAAAAAGGCAAGTACAATCCCTGAATATATGGGATGTCTTACATATTTAAATACTCCGGTTTGGATAAGTTTTGATCCTGGCAGAGGGCTTGGAAACGGCGATAAGTGGATATTCAATTGTAACACTGCCACCACTGAGATTAATCCGCCAAAAAAAAGCATCCCCACTCCTATCCAAAAAAGAAGCTCAGGAAATAAAACACGCATCGAGTTAATCTCAAAGGCATACGCTACAAACAGAATAAACTGTAGCACTACAAAAAACATATCTCTGATAGGTATTTTCAAAAGGTCGGCTCTTAAGTTTAGACTAAAATCCACTTGAGGCAAAATGACTGCTGTATATGGTCAAGGATAAATTTCAGTTTTCCTTCTTTACCATTTTAATAAAAAGTTCATTTCCTGTTCTTGGAGGAATGGAATTATATGCAGTTTCCATTATATGTATATCGAATTTCTTTTCGAAGAGCGATCTATATTCGTCTTCGTTCCCGCCAAAAGGAGGTTTATTGTCATTTAAAGGAATATTGAAAAGTAGGCCAACCAATTTTCCTTTCGGTTTTAGAAGCTCATACATCTTTAAAACATAATCAATTCTCAATTTAGGATCTTGGGCACAAAAAAAAGTCTGCTCTAATATAAGGTCAAACTTTTGATTCAAATTATAAAAGTCCATGTGTAAAAGATTCTCTTTTGGAAAAGATGGAACACGCTTCAACAAGTTTTCAAGAGGAATTTTTGAAATATCAATTACGAATACATTCTGAAAACCCTTATTAAAAAGATATTCTGCTTCATAGGAATTACCGCCGCCTGGAATCAATATTTTCAAATCCTTATTGCTAAGTTGGTCAATATACTCCTTTAAAGGGGTAGAAACATAACCCATATCCCAACTTATTTCACCACTTTTATATCTCTCACTCCAGAAAGATTCATCCAATTTTAAATTTTCCATATTTCAGGTTTAAATATTTCCATGAAGTTTAATTTTTCGGAAACCATTTTGGTTCTTCAACATCATATTCGTAGAGATAATCTGCAATCTGACGAATCGTATTTTCTGGATAGAATTGATACGGCATCAATCCGAAATTGGTGATTGCCTCTGGCATTTTCGATTTTTCCTCGGAAGGGTTCTTTACAAAGGAAACAAAATCATTTACAAAATCTTCCTTAGAAATAACCTCAGAAAGATATTGCTTCTTAATAGAGACCATGGGAGGTGCAATCATGCTTTCTTTAGAAGTTTTCGGATTATGGCAAATGTAACAGTTCATTTCCATCAATTGTTTTCCGCGGTGATCCTGAGTTTGCCCCATTGCAATTCCCGTTAAATTCGATTCAATTGCGGAATAATTTTTCTCTTGCCGTGGTGTATAAACCATTAAAATTCCAAAGAATCCAATTGCTAAAAGTATTTTCATCTGTAACTTATTAATAAAAATTAGAGCTGAACCTTTACAAAAACAGATGTTTTGCCTATCTGTCTTTAGAAATTATAAATCTAAAATATCAATACTGTTTCTGTTAAGTTTGATTTTTCCCAAGGTTTCGAGCTTTTTAAGCAACCTGGATATTACTACTCTGGAAGTATTGAGCTCGTAGGCAATTTCCTGATGGGTAGAATTTATTACCGGCTCCCCTACAATTTTTTGCTTGTCCCGGAGATACTTCACTAGGCGCTCATCCATGTTCATAAACGCAATACTGTCTATGGTTTCCAGCATTTCCATCAATCTTGTGTGGTAACTTTCCATCACGAAATTTCGCCAGCTTTTATATTTCCCTGTCCACTCCTCCATTTTCTGAACTGGAATCATAATTAAAGTGGTATCCAGTTCCGCAATTGCTCTGATTTCACTTTTGCTGTGCCCCAAACAACAAGTTAAACTCATTGCACAAGTATCTCCGCGTTCCAGAAAATACAGCAGCAACTCGTCGCCATTATTATCTTCTCTCAGAATTTTTATGGCGCCGGAAACCAACAAGGGCATCGATCGCAAATAGTCTCCTATTTCAATAAGAACATCGCCTTCTTTTACTTCTTTCAGAATGCCTACTTGGATTATTTGATCAATAAGTTCGTCTTCAAAAAGATGGGAAAAGCTGTCTTTTAAGTTTTTGAGCATCCAGAAAATATTTAGGTGTTTGTGAATAGCTAAATTACGGCTTTAAAAATTATTTTTCCTTAGCGTCCTTTCTTTCCTGTCTCTCCAATCTTTTAAAATATCCACGGAATAGGAAATTATGTTTTAAGGCTTCCATATTTTGATTCAGCTTTTGGGCAGCCTCCTTTATATTGACCATGGTGGAATCTACCTCCTTAGCGAAATCTTCATCTTGGGTAATATGATTGATAGCGCCCTTTCCGGATTTTACTTCATTGATATATTCTTCTAGATTTTTTGTAATGGCGTTGATATCTTCACTGGATTTCTCGAGATTGACGAACACTTTTCTAATCTGATTGGCTGAGGCTGTATCACTTAAAATCACGGAAGCAGCACTTTCGTCATAATTAATTTTTGAAATAATCCCATTAACTCTATTTACGGCAACCGATGCTCCTTGGGTTGTGTTTCTGAGCTCTACAACCATCTGCCGGATATCATGGGCTAAAATTGTATCATTGATAATAGCGCCCAAAGTTCCCTTTCCTTCCAAAACCTGATTAGTGATTTTTAGAAGATCTTCAGATAAGATTGCCGCATTTTCATTCGTTTTATTTAAAGTGGAAAGCATATCATCAATGGCCAATCTTCCTTGAGCTTGAATGGTATCGCCGGATTCAACGGTCTTTGCTTCTGGGTTTTCTCCAGGTACAATATTTACAACCATACTTCCTACCAAGCCATCGGAACCAATTGATGCTATGGCATCTGTTTTCATGAAATAGGCCAATTTCTCTTCTACAGACATTTTGACAACGATTTCACCGGGTTTTTTCATCTCTATTTCACTCACTGTTCCAACATTGATTCCTGAATAACGAACGTTATTGCCCACCTGAAGTCCATTGACATTGCTGAAAACAGCAGATAATTCTATATTTCTGCTGAAAAGATGTTGTCGTTTCCCAATAAAATATAGGGTGCCTATAAGAAGTATTGTACCTACCACTACAAAAATTCCAACTCTTATCTTTTTTGATTCTGATTTTGCCATAATATTAGTTTTTGAAAAATGCTCTAGTCTGTGGATCGCTCGAATTGGAAAGTTCCTCAAAGGTTCCTTCGGCATAATTTATCCCATCGACCAATAATATGATACGATTTGAAATTACACGAGCGCAATCCACGTCGTGAGTTATAATAAGGGACGAGGTATTGTATTGTTTCTGAACATCTCGCATAAGTTGAATAATCTCGTTTGCCGTAATGGGATCTAAGCCTGTGGTGGGCTCATCGTACATAATAATCTTTGGTTTCAAAATAAGCGCACGGGCCAAGGCCACTCTACGCTGCATTCCACCGGAAAGTTCTGAAGGCATTAGGTCTATTGCGCTCAGGAGGCCAACACTTTCAAGAGCTTCTTTTACGGATTCATCGGTTCCTTTAAAATCCTTGACCTTATCCTTATGGCGACGCAGTGGAAATTCTAGATTTTCACGGACGGTCATAGAATCATAAAGAGCACTTCCCTGAAAGAGAAACCCAATTTCGGTTCTCAAAAAATCCAATTCTTTTTGCCCCATGGTAATTATATCTTGGTCTCTTATAGTGATGCTTCCACTATCGGGCTGTATCAAACCAACAATAGATTTCACCATTACTGATTTCCCTGACCCAGATTTCCCCATAATCACTAGATTTTCACCTTCATAAAGTTTAAGACTGAATCCTTTGAGCACTTGGTTATCACCAAAACTCTTTTTAAGATTTTTCAGCTCAAGAACAATCGATTTATTGTTTTCTGTGGAATCCATTTTAAAGTATAAAAAATATGTCGGTTACAAATACGGCTATAAAATCTATTACAAATACCAGCATGGAAGAATATACTACTGCTGAATTTGATGCTTCCCCTACACCGGCGGTTCCTTTGGCACAATGATAACCTTTATAAGTTCCCACTAAACCAATGGCAAATCCAAAAAATACTGTCTTTATAGTGGCGGGAAGGACATCACTGAATTTCAGGGCATCAAAAACCTGCTTAAAATAAAACATATACGTTACATCTCCTTTTAAGTTTTCAACCATGGCCGAGCCTAAAAGCGCAACGAAATCTCCGAGGATTATCAACAAGGGCAACATAAGGGTAACGGCCAAAATACGGGTGAGTACAAGAAATTTGAAGGGATTGGTTCCCGAAACTTCCATGGCGTCTATCTGTTCTGTCACTTTCATGGAACCGAGTTCTGCTCCAATTCCAGATCCAATCCTTCCCGCACATATCAAAGCTATTATTACAGGACCAATTTCTCTTACTATAGAAAGACTTACCATAGATGGTATCCAGGATTGCGCTCCGAACTGCAATAAAGTTGGTCTAGATTGAAGCGTAAAGACCAATCCCAGAATAAACCCCGTTACCACAACTAGAAACAGCGATCGGTTTCCCATATTATAGCACTGCTTTAGTAGTTCCCGAAATTCAAAGGGTCTGCTAAACAATTCTCTAAAGAACCTTCCCGCAAAATAGGTCATATCCCCTATTTCGGCGAAAAAAGATTTAGTACGATCCAATAAAGAGTTTGATTTTGCCATTTAGAAAAGGGTGTGATCGAGGTTTAATTTGATTTTATTTCAGTAATTAAAAAGAATTAGTCCCTTAATCCTAGGATTAAGAATCTTCACTGACGCGGAAAAAAATTAATTTTGATTTAATGAATAATACAATTCATTAGAAGTTTAAAAATCTCGAACCAAACCTATTCCAAAGGAAATATATTTAAGGCTCATATCTGTTGAAACATTTTGCACTTCAAAATCTCTTGAAAGCGATCTATATCTAAATGTGGGTCTTAAAGAGAAGTTAGATGCAAATTCATAGTCAACTCCCAATGCGACCTGCCAACCAAAACCATAATCTGTTTTCGAACTTAGATTTCGGGCGTTATTTTCAAATTTCATACTGTTATAAATTGCCCCAACACTACCAAAATAAGAAAAAGGACTGGTTCCAATATTTCGAATAATATGAAGCCCAAAAGTATAACCCTTTTCATCAAAAGTGATTTGGTCTCCGATAGAGCTGTCATCTCCTCTAAATTGATTCCAACTCCATCCGGCATACACCGCCAGATGGGGCATTACCTTATAGGCGCCCACAGCTTCAAAGCCGTACCCGATTTTAGCATCAATATTTCCCACATCGCTTAAAGGAAAACCAAGAGACGGTCTAACTTCAACAGACCATTTTTCCTGTGCTGTCACAGAAATAGAAATTAGGGAAAGCGTGATGGCGATCAAAAAATAATACTTTTTCAAAATTTCAAAATTTTAGTGATATACTTTCAAAGTTAGTCAGAAAATCACCTCTCAACTATGACGTTAGTCAGCTAAATGTTTATTTTCAACACCTTAGATATGTAATATTGCAAAATGAAATCACTCCATATACTGGAATATGAACACTCGATATAAGCGATACGGGATAGGTTCAAAATATTCTTTGGATCGGTTATCCACGTTATTTTTAAAGATACGGCTTTAATATCGGCGAATTTAACTAATGTTAAAAACGCCAACTCGGTTTGTATTCTAAACAAGGAAAACTCAGAAAGATCTAGATGGAATTTTCGCATAAACTCAATATTCATCCTTTGAAATACTCAAAAAATCCTATATTTGTGGCCGCTAAGAAAAAGCTTGCAATATATAAGTTCAATAGACTAATTATCACTGCAAACCAGAATGTAGCGACACCCACCCGGGTGCTGGAATTGGTAGACAGGCATGGTTGAGGGCCATGTGTCCTTAAGGACGTGTGAGTTCAAGTCTCATTCCGGGTACACTAAAGCGCAATCAACAAAATAGAGTTGGTTGCGCTTTTTTTTATTCGGAATTACAGTTTATGGGTGAATGGAATAAAGACCCACTTCATAAATAGATATTTCGATAGAACCTCTACACCTCTGGCAAATCTAATTTAATGACATCCATAAACGAACATCAAATCACTTCATTTTTTGTATTACATTTAATCGAAATTATAACCAATTAAATGTTTTTATGATACATCCACATACAGAGTTAAAATGGATCAGTAAAGAAATAGGGTATGGAGTAGTCGCTACTCAGTTCATCCCAGCTGGAACAATAACTTGGGTTCTAGATAAACTTGATCGAGAATTCCCCGCAGAAAAACTTGATAAATTTCCCCCTCTATATAAAAACATTCTAGAAACCTATTGCTATAGAAATAACAAGGGAAATTATGTGCTCTGTTGGGATAACGGTCGCTATGTAAACCATAGTTTTAAAAGTAATTGTTTGTCTACCGCCTATGATTTCGAGATTGCCATACGGGATATTCAGGTTGGAGAGGAGCTTACGGATGATTATGGTTACTTAAATGTAACGGAACCCTTCAAAGGTGTTGATGAAGGAACACGAAGAAAAACCGTTTATCCAGATGATCTTTTAAAACATTCAAAAGGGTGGGATAAAAAATTGATACAGAATTTTCCGAAAATCCCTACTGTGGAGCAACCTTTAAAGGATTTAATGAAGCCACAATTATGGGAAACAATTAAAAAAATCGCAGAAGGGAAGAAAGAAATGGAATCCATAGGCGCTATTTATTACAGGCCTTCATCAAAATAATTACTATTGGGCTAATAATCTATCTAAAAGTTTTCGCATTTTATCGCTGTTCCAATTTGCGGTTCCCGTTTCATTGATTATTATATCTCCTTCTTTGGAAAGAACATAGGTAGTGGGAAGAGCACGCGATTGCATTTGCTGTGGTGCTTCATAGGATTGAAGATAGGTAGGAAGGGAATAATCATTCTTATCTAAAAAACTTTGGACTTTTTCAGGTTCTTCGGAAGTAACAAAATAGAAATCTACTTTAGAGCCGTAATCATTATATAGCTTTTGAAAGGAAGGCATTTCCGCGACACAAGGTGGACACCAAGTTGCCCAAAAATTTACAACCGTCACTTTTCCCTGAGATTGCGAAAAATTAATTTCTCCTGTGCTCAATTCCGTTAGTGGCCATTGATAATCCTGAAGAATTTCTCTCTTTTCCTGGGAAGTTTCAGAAGGTGAAAAAGAAATGAGCCGTTGTACAAAAACCTGAATGGGCATCCGTGTTTGTGGAATGATCAGCAATACGACCATTGTTCCGAAAAGTATATTGCTCCAATTTTTTTTTAGAAATTTCTTCATAATATATATGAATAAAAAAACCTCACAAATCACGAAGATCTGTGAGGTTACTATTAAATTAAAATGTTTTAAGCATTTTGCTTTTTGATCAAATTCAATGCAGAACCTTCTCGGTACCATTTAATTTGTGCAGCATTATAAGTGTGGTTTGCCATGATGGTATCTTTACTTCCGTCGGCATGAACAACCTCTAAAGTTAATGGCTTGCCTTCTGAAAAATCAGCAATATCAATAAAGTTGAAAGTATCATCCTCTTGTATCAGATCATAATCCGCTTCATTGGCAAACGTAAGACCTAGCATACCTTGTTTTTTCAAGTTTGTTTCGTGGATACGCGCAAAAGATTTCACCAAAACTGCTGCAACTCCTAAAAATCTAGGTTGCATTGCCGCATGCTCTCTAGAAGATCCTTCACCATAGTTGTGGTCTCCAACAACAATAGTCTTAATCCCTTTGGCTTTATATTCGCGTTGTACGTTTGGCACCCCACCATATTCACCAGTAAGTTGATTTTTAACAAAATTGGTCTGTTGATTAAATGCGTTGACAGCTCCAATCAAGGTGTTGTTGGAAATATTATCCAAATGTCCGCGGTAGCGCAACCATGGTCCGGCCATAGAAATATGGTCGGTAGTACATTTACCAAAAGCTTTGATCAAGAGTTTTACGCCTTGTAATTCAGAGTCTTTTATTGGTTCAAAAGGCTTAAGTAATTGAAGTCGCTCACTATCAGCGGAAACTTTAACTTCTACAGAACTTCCATCCTCTTCAGGTGCCAAATATCCATTGTCATCTACATCAAATCCTTCTGGTGGCAACTCGATTCCTCGTGGCTCTTTTAATTTTACTTCTTGACCATCTTCGTTGATCAAGGTATCATTCATAGGGTCAAAATCCAATCTCCCCGAAATTGCAATTGCCGCTACCATTTCTGGAGAGCCCACAAAGGCATGTGTGTTAGGGTTTCCGTCTGCACGTTTTGAGAAGTTACGGTTAAAAGAGTGTACAATGGTATTCTTTTCATCTCCTTTTCTATCACTTCTGTCCCACTGTCCAATACAAGGTCCACAGGCATTTGTAAAGATGGTAGCTCCAAGGTCTTCAAACACTTTTAGAATTCCATCTCTTTCTGCAGTAAATCTAATTTGCTCAGATCCTGGATTAATCCCAAAATCACTCTTTGGTCTTAGGTTATTTTCCAAAGCGTATTTTGCAACAGATGCTGCTCTCGTTAAATCTTCATAAGAAGAGTTGGTACAAGAACCGATAAGACCCCAATCTACTTTTAAAGGCCAATCATTTTTTCTAGCTTTTTCACCGAGTTCTCCCACTGGTGTTGCCAAGTCTGGCGTAAAAGGTCCATTTAAATGTGGACGAAGTGTGTCTAGATTAATTTCAATTACTTGATCAAAATATTGTTCTGGGTTTGCGTAAACTTCATCATCCCCGGTTAGGTATTCTCTTATTTTATTTGCTTCATCTGCAATTTCAGCTCGATCTGTAGCCCTAAGGAAACGTTCCATAGAATCGTCGTATCCAAAAGTAGAAGTTGTAGCTCCTATTTCTGCTCCCATATTACAGATAGTTCCTTTTCCTGTACAAGAAAGGTTTTTTGCACCCGGTCCAAAATATTCAACAATGGCACCTGTTCCACCTTTTACGGTAAGAATTCCAGCAACTTTAAGGATAACGTCTTTTGATGCTGTCCATCCATTCAGTTTTCCGGTCAATTTTACACCAATCAATTTTGGGAATTTTAATTCCCAAGGCATTCCTGCCATTACATCAACTGCATCTGCACCCCCAACTCCAATGGCAAGCATTCCCAAACCACCTGCATTTACAGTGTGGCTATCTGTTCCAATCATCAATCCTCCTGGAAAAGCGTAGTTTTCCAAAACAACTTGGTGAATAATTCCAGCACCCGGTCTCCAGAAACCAATTCCATATTTATTGGAAACAGATTCCAAAAAGCTAAATACTTCATTACTGGTTTCATTGGCACGCCTTAAATCTGGAGCAGCACCTTGTTTTGCTTGAATTAAGTGATCACAGTGTGTAGTAGTTGGTACGGCAACAGCACTTTTTCCGGCTTGCATAAATTGAAGCAGCGCCATTTGGGCCGTGGCATCCTGTAAAGCGATACGATCCGGTGCAAAATCGACATAATCCTTTCCTCGCTCTAATGCTTTGGTTGGATTTCCGTCCCAGAGATGTGAATAAAGAATTTTTTCTGAAAGTGTAAGCGGTCTGCCCACGATTTCCCGTGCTTTATCAACACGCTCTGCCATTTGGGAATACACCTTCTTTATCATGTCTATATCGAATGCCATATTGTATATTTTAAGGTTTTTAAAAGTTGTGCAAATTTACAAAATATAGGTAGACTTAAAAAATATATATTAAAAACCATCTTTCACTGCAATTAAGCTATAAAAGAGACAGTTTTCTTAAATTTATCTATTAAAATGATAATTTTGAAATATGGAAAATAGGAAATTCACAATTCTAAGAGAATTTAGACTCCGGAAATGAATTTCAAAAAGGCATAAGACATTGTTAAGACGTATTAAAACAAGCTCTGTATAATTTTTTCAATAGTCAGACCTTCTGCCTCTGCCTTGTAATTCTTAATCATTCTATGACGTAAAATACTAATGGCAGTTTTTTGCACATCTTCGATATCTGGCGAAAATTTACCATGTAATGCTGCATTTGTTTTCGCTGCAAGAATCAAATTTTGAGAGGCTCTCGGGCCAGCACCCCAATCGATGTAATCCCTAACGATGTCTGGAGCCGAAGCACTGTCTGGACGCGTTTTCCCTACTAAACCTACGGCATATTCCACAACGTTGTCTGCTACAGGAATGCGACGGATCAATTGTTGGAAGCCTATAATTTCTTCACTTGTAAATAACGGAGATACTTTTTGAATTTCACCGGCTGTTGTCATTTTGACCACTTCCACTTCCTCCGCAAAGCTTGGATATTCCAAATTTATGGCAAACATAAACCGATCCAACTGCGCCTCTGGCAGTGGATAAGTTCCTTCTTGTTCAATCGGGTTTTGGGTGGCGAGTACAAAATAGGGCAAGTCCAACTTATAATTATGTCCGGCAACAGTTACCGATCTCTCCTGCATTGCTTCCAAAAGTGCAGCTTGAGTTTTGGGAGGCGTTCTGTTTATCTCATCTGCCAGAACAATATTGGCAAAAATTGGACCTTTGATAAATTTAAACTCTCTATTATGATCTAGAATTTCCGAACCCAAAATATCACTCGGCATTAAATCTGGGGTAAATTGAATTCTTTTAAACTGCAACCCAAGTGCCTCAGCAACGGTATTGACCAACAAAGTTTTTGCCAAGCCAGGAACACCGATCAACAACGCGTGACCTCCTGAAAAAATAGCCAGCAAAACCTGCTCCACTACTTCATCTTGACCTACTATAACTTTTTTTATTTCTCGCCTAAGGGCAGTGTATTTTGAAACTAGTTGGGATATTGCTGCTACGTCTGACATATTTAATATTTCAACATTACTATTTTACTCGGAAATTAACTGCCGAATTTATGCTATTTAATATATGAAAGGAGAATAGGTGGCCTGAAAAAGATCAGCATTAAACCTGAATACCATCATAGTGGCAAGCTACTATTTTTTTTGCCAATTTGCAGTGAAATCGCAATCTTGGTAATCACCATTTACATGAATATATGCGGTTTCAATTTTTTCATCTTGCCATTTTGTAATTATCTTGATCTGTTTTTCTCTTAAAGCAAGTTTTTTGATACGCTCATAATCTTTTACATAGTCAGCTTCATGTTCAGGAAATTTTCTAGTAACCGTTAGAAGTTTAAGCATTCCTTTTCCAGTTCTATCTCTATCTGTAATTACTTTAGAAACTTCACCAGCTTTCAAGTTATAAACTTGAGCACCAAATGCGGGATCCATTTTTGTTAGGTCGAATCTAGTATCAAACGTCATTGGGTTTATAATCTGCCCACCGTTATTTCTGGTTTCTTTATCATCTGAATATTTTCGTGCAGCATCTGCAAAAGTTATTTCGCCCAACTCAATCTGGTTTCTGATATCTTCAATTTTAGCTTGGGCAGCATCAATAGATTCCTGTGAAACTTCTGGAAACAAAAGGATATGACGAACATCGACTTCCTGGCCTCTAATTTTCTCTACATAAAGAATATGCCATCCAAAATCGGTTTGGAAAGGTTCACTTACTTCTCCTTCCAATAAAGAAAACGCGTGATCCTTAAATTCTTTGGCCAAGGGCGAATCTCTTTTAACTCCTAAATAGAGCCCTCCTTTACTGGCAGAGCCGGGATCTTTGGAATACAACACTGCTTTTGTTGAAAAGCTGGCGTCATTATCTATAATATCTGCACGCATTGCTCTCAACCTAGCAATAACTTCGTCTGTAGCCTCCTTGGAGATTTCAGGTTCGATAACAATTTGTGCAACTTCAATTTCTGCACCGAAAATAGGACGTTCATCTTCTGGAATTGAATAGAAAAACGTACGAACTTCCTCTGGTGTAACCTCCACTTTTGATATTATTTTTTGCTGCATCAAAGTAGCCAAATGATTGGTTTTATTAACTTCAAAGAGTTCTTTCTTCAATTCTGCGATATTGTCTTTTCGATAGTATTCGGCAACTTTTTCCTCTGTGCCCAATTCGCCAATCATATATTGCATCTGCTGATCAACCGTGGCGTTGATCTCTGCGTCGGTAACAGTAAGACTGTCCTGTTTGGCTTGGTGAGCATATAGTTTGTCCTCCATAAGCTTCCCCAATAATTGACATCTTGAAACGCCTTCTGTAGAGATCCCCTGCGATTTCATCTCTAGATATCCTTTATCAATATCGGTATCCAGAATAATATATTCCCCAACAACTGCGCTGATCCCTTCCGCTTTAAACCGCTTAAAAGGACCTGTTGTATCTTTTTCTACTTTATTGGCAGTATATGTAAGCTCTTCATTATCCTGAACAACTCCAGTACTATCTGGCACAACAACATTTTGTGCTTGAATTATTGTGGCTGAAAAAAATAAAAGCCAGAAGATTTTATTCATGTGTGTATATTTCGAATTTATTGTTTTCAATGGCATCTCTTGTAATATCAGTTTCGAATTTTTTGATGAGTTCCAACTTGCGTTTGTTGAGGATGATTTGTCTCAAGGTAGGTTTTATGTAGGACAAAGGTGCGGTTTCGTTAAGACCTAACACGTCTTCAATTTTCACCAAATATACTCCTAATGAATCCTGCAATTGTGCGAAATTGGATTTTTTTAACAATTGATCGCTTTCTGCCCGCAAAACAGGAAGTGCATCCAATAAAACATCTCTCTTAATCCATACCGAGTCATTCAAATTGGACGCGGCAAATACATATTTATGATCGAGAAGGGCCTCTTTATCCTCTTGATTGAACCGCGTGAATTGCTCCTTGATCTTTTTCACTCCCTCATAATCAGCTGGCAATTGAACAAAACGCAATTTGAGTAGAACATCATTCAACCTGAAATTTTCCTTATTCAAATTATAATACTCCACGTATTCGCTTTCAGTTACAGTGCTATCCAATTGCTTGGAAATTACTGCATTTTTATAAGCTTCGGTGAGCAAATCATTTTTGTATTCCTGCACCAACTTATCAAAACGATCCAGGTTTTCACTGCTCAGGTTGATGGCCGCTTGATCTATCAACAGCTGCTGTGTAGCCCAACGGGTAATATAATTATTGACTATCAGAATGCTATCTTCTGGTGAAGTATTGTCTGCAATCAATTTTTGGACATCAGACATATAAAGGTAATTCTCGTTCACTCGTGCCACAACGTCCTCTTCGGGAGCACTTGCGAAATACTCACAAGACGCGAAAAGAATAGAAAGGGCCGATACGAGAATTAAGTTTTTCACTTGAGTTTTCTTTTCACACGTTTCAATGTCCTCTTATTGACTTCCACAGTGTATTTTGAACGAAGATTGTCCATCCATTGTGTTTCCAATTCGTTCTGGTAACTACTGATTACTTTCCCCTTAACATCATCCAAAGATTTTAATCCCGGAGGAAGTATTTCTTTTACATTAACTACCGTAAAGGAACCGTTACTTGGATAGATTTTTGAAATTCCATTTTTAATTTCAAGATTTTCCGGAAGGTCAGATTCTCCAACTTCAAAAGCACCTTGACTTAAGATTACATTTACTTCGCCCTGAGGATTCAATTCTATTTTTATTTCCTCAGCTGCTTTGCCATCCTCCAGCATTTTCTGTACTCTTTGGGCAGTTATTTGAGAAGTAGCTGAAAATACCTCTGCATCTATACGCTGTTTCCATTTGTAGTTTTGCTGGTTCTTTAAGAAATATGCTTGAAGCCCTAGAGTGTCATTCTTTGCCTTTTTCCAAATGTTGTGTTCCATAACATCGAAAATAAGCAGGCCATCGCGGTATTCATTTAAAATGGCGGCATAAGTATCATTTTCCTTTTCAAGTTGATTTTTAAAGTATTCTTTCAACTCTCCAGTTTCAAACTCATCATAGAAACCAATCAGCAAAGCATCTTTTTGTTGGTAGGGTTTTGATTTTTGTTGACGAACTTCAATGTATTGCGCGAAATCTGAAAACATCACTTTATTGTTTCCAATAGTGAAAAGCACTTTATTTTCATTCGCTGGGATAGGCTCCATTTTCCATTTTCTGGACAACACGGTGTCTGAAACATAGGTGTCAAAATAAGGCAAGAAGTCTGCGCCAGCCTTAAATTTGTATTTATCCTTGATCTTTTTATTCACGGCGTAGGTTACTACTTTAGCTCTATCGCCTTGAGAAACTCTTTTTTCTAAAGATTGTTTTTGTTTTTCAAAACTATCTTCTTCCATTACCTCATCCAATCGGATTATATGCCATCCAAAATCGGTTTTTATCGGAGCACTGATGTCTCCTATATTTTTTAATTCGTAAGCAGCATCCTCAAATTCTGGAGAACGTAGATCTCCTTTGGTAAACGGAATCAACTGACCTCCTTTTACGGCAGAACTTTTATCATCTGAATATTCTTTTGCTAGACTTTCAAAAGACTGTCCTTGTTTAAGCATGGTGGCAATTTCATTGATTCTTTCCTTAGGATCGAAAGTTCTTGCGCCTTTATTTTCAGAAATCATTATATGTGAAACTATTATTTTCGGCAAACGCTTTCTTCTATCCTTTACTTTGATAATGTGATATCCGAATTGACTTCTAACGATATTGGAAACCTTTCCAACTTCAGTATTGTAAGCTTCGGTTTCAAAAGGATATACCATTGAAAAAACAGTGAAATAACCTAAATGTCCAGCAGTTTCTTTGGCATTGGGCTCTTCGGAAAAATCTCTGGCCAACTGATCAAAATCTGCTCCTTTAATTGCTTTTTCATGAATGGATTTAATCTTTTTATAAGCAATAAGCGTATCTTGAGGCATTGCGTCAAAACCTACAGTTACCAATATATGTGAAGCGTCTATTTCTTCTTTTCCTCTCTCATACGCTTCTTTTGCAAGCTCTTCTGTAATTTGATCTTCAAAAAGATAATTTCGAGAAAGCTGGTCGCGATATTGGTTAAATTCAGATTTATAATTAGCCGCGTCATCCAAGTGCTGAGCTTTGGCTTCGGTTATTTTTAATTTATAATCAATAAAAAGATCTAAATATCCATCGATATCCTTTTGGGATTCGTCCTGAACCAGATCTAGGTTTTTCTGGTAGACTCTTATAAATTCGTTATCATAAACGGGGCTGCCGTCTATGGTCAATAATATATCTTTTTTGTTTTGTGAAAATGCTGTGGCGGCAACGAAGAAAGCCAATAGAAATACACTAAGAATTCTTTTCATTTCTGATTAATTATTTTATATGATTTTATTGCTGTCTCGCCTTAAAACCTTTTGGCGCACAAGGTTGCAAAAATAGGAAAAAGCTATTGTAAACAAAGCCTGAATAGCAAACGAATTTAGTTGAAAGTTAGTGTGAATTGATTTTTTAAATGAAATTGAAAATATTACCTTTCCTTCTTCTTATAAAGATAAAGCTCAAGCCGTACTATGAGTGCGATTAGAGCTCCTGAAGCATTAAAAATGGCAGAAAGAATAAAATTTATATGGGACTTTTACGGGTCTGGCTCAAAACCCACAGCTACACATCACATTAAACACCTTGGCGAGTTTGTGGCTGGAGAAAAACTTGACGATATCCCTATGGGCATTGAGGAAGTCACCCCGAAACACCATATAGCCTACATGGTGGTAGAAAGAGAAATGATGGACAACCTTCGACAAATACTTAAACCCCATCGCGGACAGATTTACGAAGAATAAATAATGAACTGCATGAATGTTGCGGTCTTAGATATTGAAAATCTATGGGACATAACTACATTGCATTCGTTTTCAATATTTATCGTAATTTTGCCAACTTAAAATATTTAAAAGAAACAAATATGAAATTTCTTAAAATTGCGGTTTTTTTTATCGGTCTAACAACTTTCGCCCAAGGAAAAGTTGGTGCTGTTGATATAGATTACATCCTATCCAACATGCCAGAGATGGAAAATGTGCAGGAACAATTACAGGTTTATGGCAGTCAATTGGATTTGGACTTAACCAAAAAAGTGGACGAATATAAAGCTCTTGCTACCGAATATAAAGCGGGAGAAGCTACCTTTTCAGAAGAAGTGAAAATGGAAAAACAAAATGCACTCAGAACCTTGGATAGCGATATAGGAAAATTCCAGCAGAATGGCGCTAAGTTGATGGAGATCAAACAACAGGAATTCCTGAAACCTTTGTACCAGAAAATTGGAGTTGCCCTAGAAAAAGTTGCAAAAGCCCAAGGCTATACCCAAGTTATGCAAACCACTGCGGACATGGTATATATAGATCCAGATTATGATCTTACTATTTCAATACTTACCGAATTGGGAATAAAAATTCCAGAGCAAAAAGTGGAAGAATAAAAATTTCCTTTTCCATAAAAAAACGTGAAGTCAATAATGGCTTCACGTTTTTTATTTTTAAATTCTTTGAAATAGTCTATCTACTGTAATTAGGGGCCTCCTTAGTGATAGTTACATCGTGCGGATGACTTTCAGCTATACCTGAAAACGTAATTTTTACAAATTTACCCTCATTTTTAAGCGCCTCTATATCTTTGGCTCCACAATAACCCATTCCCGCTCTAAGACCACCTATAAACTGCGTCATGCTCTCGTAAAGCTCCCCTTTATATGGAACGCGGCCAACAATACCTTCCGGAACAAGTTTTTTGATATCGTCCTCAACATCTTGGAAATATCTGTCCTTTGAACCTTGCTTCATGGCTTCAACAGATCCCATCCCGCGATATGATTTATACTTTCTTCCTTCGTAGATAATAGTTTCTCCTGGAGATTCTTTTGTTCCAGCCAGCAATGATCCCAGCATTACACAATCTGCACCCGCTGCAATTGCTTTTGGAATGTCGCCTGTATAACGGATTCCCCCATCTGCAATCACCGGAACACCACTGCCTTTTATTGCTTCTGCAACTTCAAGAACTGCAGAAAACTGTGGAAATCCAACGCCAGCAACTACACGTGTAGTACATATTGAACCAGGTCCAATTCCAACTTTCACTGCATCGGCACCCGCCTCGACCAAATATCTTGCAGCTTCGGGCGTAGCGATATTTCCAACCACTACATCTAGGTTAGGATATTTTTCTTTTAATTGCTTTAAAACGCCAACAACGCCTTGGGTATGTCCGTGCGCTGTATCCACAATCACTGCATCTACTTGAGCATTGACAAGAGCTTCCGCTCTTTCCATAACATCTGGAGTAACACCCAGGGCCGCCGCAACGCGGAGACGACCATATTCATCTTTATTGGCAATAGGTTTTTGGGTGAGTTTGGTAATATCTCTAAAAGTTATCAATCCTAGAAGTTTGCCATCCTCATCAACTACAGGCAATTTTTCAATTTTGTGTTTCTGAAGGATCAATTCCGCTTCCTTTAAAGAAGTTCCTTGAGCCACAGTGATCAGATTATCTTTCGTCATTACTTCGCTCAAAGAATGATTAAGATCTCTTTCGAAACGCAGATCCCGATTGGTAACAATGCCAATCAGTATCCCATTTGCATCTGTAATAGGAATTCCACCTATACTATATTCGCGCATGGTTTTTTGGGCATCACCAACAGTGTTTTCCTTTTGAAGGGTAACGGGATCTATAATCATTCCGCTTTCGGCTCTTTTCACCCTTCTCACTTGTGTGGCCTGCTGCTCGATAGTCATGTTTTTATGGAGAACTCCAATTCCGCCCTCTCGTGCAATAGCAATAGCCATAGCACTTTCAGTAACTGTATCCATTGCTGCGGAAGCAATTGGCACGTTCAATGTAATGTTACGAGAAAATTTAGTTGAAATTGAAACTTCGCGCGGGAGAACTTCAGAATATGCGGGAACTAAAAGTACGTCGTCATAAGTGAGACCTTCTCCTATAATTTTTTTATCGTGTGCAGTCATGGCAATTAAATTAAATTCCGATTCAAAAGCAGAATAACAGTTTCGGAAAGTGGTTATGGATTAATTGCGTGCAAAAGTAAAGGAAAATCCGGGATTATTTAATATTTCTTCTTGTAAATCCATGGGGAATATAAAGAGGCTCCTTATCATAGAAACTAATATACAGCAAAATGGGCTTTTTAAGGCCCCTATATGTTACTTCAAATACATCGACAATTGCAGTTCCTAAGGTTCCGTTTTTACTTTCATATGGACAACAACTTCCTGTGCGCTTAAAAAACAGCTCCTGCCCGTCGGGTCCTGCAAGAGATGATATATATCTTCTTTGATTTTCAACACTTTGTTCTCCAACCATAACTGGATACTCTCCTACAAGGGCATAATCTTCATTCGGAGCTAAATCCACTACTTCCGGCAAAGGAAGATAATCGGAGGTAGACTCCATCGCATGTAAAGAAGAATTCATAATTAGGGAGTTTTTAATTATTAGAATTTAAAACAGAAGTATTGAGGAAAACACTCCAGAACAACTCAATTGCGATAAAAATAACAAAATTTTAAGCAAATAGAAACTCTAATCTCCAAGTTATACGAATTGATTGCATTAAATCAATTTGATAGGTTTTTGTATGAAATTCTTTTAAATCAATATTTTTTGAGTAAAAATATTGCATACATCACAAAAGAATATAGAAGAATTTCTTTACCTAAAATGCAAATTTGGAACTTCAGAAGAAATCAGGGTTCATTTTTTATGCAAAGACTGCAGATATACAATAATGGCCTTTCTAATATCACCAGCAATTTCTGTTTCTTCAGGTGAATATATTTTTTCAACGCCATTGTTTTCAGGTGTTAGAAAAGGAATATCCAACCCTTTTAATAAAAAGTCGCTAAACGCAACGGAGTATGTTCTTTCACTAGAAATACGTTCCCCTCCTATAAGCCATTCGCCTGTGGGGCTTTGGGAAAAATTATAACGTTGCAAATATGCGCCAGTCCCGGCTTGTTGATTTCCATACTGCAAAACTTGGATAAGAAGTTCTCCTTTCAAATCCACTTTTAGGACGCTTCCGCCAAAGGGAAGTATTCTAAAAACATCCTTACTGGAGATATCTCCAACCAATTTATCATCGATTCTTACCGACCCTCCATTTACCAATGCCCCATCTATTTTATATCCGTATGCGTTTGCCATTGAACGCGTAATAATATCGCCCACGTTCGTCTGCATACTTCTATTGGCGCCATCTGTGCCATCCAACGGCAAAGTGGCATGATAAATAATTCCATTAGGGTCTTTAACGGTTTCCTTAAGTGTATTGTCTAGGAGTTTTGTCCATTTATCAACGACACGTTCAACCTTGGTGGAGGAAGCAACATTTTCCGTAATCATCATCAGCTCGGAACCGAGATGAAGTTGTTTTGTTTGTAAATTATAATCTATCGTGTGCACATAAAGACTCTTTGCGTTCGCATCTGCTTTGGTAATAATGGTCTGACCCTCCTTTTCCAACATATTAAAATGCTCATGTCCTCCCATAATTAAAGGGACCGTCTTAAGCTGTTTTGCTATTTCAATATCTTCAGCAATGGCAACGTGCGTGAGACCGACCACAAATTCGGATTCCTTGGAAGCTAGTTTATAAGTTCGGAGCGCATTTTCATATATATCACCATAGGAAACATAATCTTTCGGATTGGAAGGAATAGTTACACCAAAAACGCCGAATTTCATTTTAATACCATCCGGGCCTTCTGCCTCAAATACAGAATAATCAGAAGCGGGAACAGAAGTAGATCCTCTTTGCGAAGTAAAAGGGATGAGTCCGTTTTCAGTTACGTGTCGGGCATTTGCCGTCAACCATTCAAAGTTTGACTCATTCATTCTTTTTTGAAGGTCTTCCTCGTCCAGATCGAATTCGTGGTTGCCAAAAGTAGCTAAATCGATTTCCAAGGCATTGAGCACCTCAACCATATGTTTTCCATATAAACGTTCGCCATCCACCTTCAATGTACCGAGTAGGGATGGGTTTAAGAAATCACCAGCCAGAAATAAATAGGTATTCGGATAGAGTGCCTTTATAGAATCCCGCACGTGTCCTACCCTGGCCAGCCCGCCGTATTCTCCACCTCCTAGAGGAGCAATTTCGTAAACATCATTTATTTGAACGATTTTTATGATAATTGTTCCTTTATCGGTTTTTGAAAATTCCTTTGCACTCTTTATACTTCCGCAACCGGCTAAGAATACTCCAACAACAGCAAAAAGAACAAGTTTTTTCATTTAATGATATTTAGTAAAAATTTTGGTCGCTTCATTATATGCGCTTTCAAAAGACATAGGCGCAATATTGGATGCTACCTTTTTGGCGGTAAAGTAACTTAACATTTTTTCTGTTGGCATATTTCCGGTAAGATCGTCCTTTGCCATAGGGCAACCCCCAAATCCCTGTATTGCGCCATCAAATCTTCTACATCCCGATTTGTAAGCTGCATCAATTTTTTCAAACCATGCTATTTGTGTAGTGTGTAAATGTGCGCCAAATTCGATATTTGGATATTTAGGAATCAGGTTAGAGAATAAATAGGAAATTATTTCGGGCGTAGAGGAGCCAACGGTATCACTAAGAGATAAGATTTTTACGCCCATCAATGACAGTCTTTCCGTCCATTCTCCCACTATTTCCACACTCCACGGATCTCCATACGGATTTCCAAATCCCATGGATAGATATGCGACAACCTCCTTATTATTGTTATTAGCTAAATCGAGGATTTCCTGAAGCGTAACTAATGATTCTGCTATGGTTTTGTGCGTATTCCTCATTTGGAAATTTTCCGAAATCGAAAATGGGTATCCTAGATAATCTATTTCAGGATGAACTACGGCCTCTTCCGCTCCTCGCGTATTTGCGATAATGGCCAACAATTTACTTTGAGTTTTGGAAAGATCGAGTTTTGAAAGAACCTCTGCGGTATCCTTCATTTGCGGAATAGCTTTCGGGGAAACAAAACTTCCAAAATCGATCGTATCAAAACCACACCGCAAAAGCGCCTGGATATATTGCACTTTTTTCTCGGTCGGGATCCAATCCTTGATACCTTGCATGGCATCGCGAGGACATTCTATGATTTTTACTTGCTGCATCGGCCCAAAGATATAAATTCCTACGATGGCAATAATCTTCAGTTTTGAAAATACCATCTAAAATTTATAAAGAAGTAACTATAGACCGAAGAATGTATAGTCACTATGTATGAAATAGTAGTAATCAAGTAAAAAAATACAGGACAAAGAATTGAGTTTAACGAATCGACAAAATAAAAAGGACTTTATCACCTACGCAATAAAGTCCTCTTCTGTTTTAATTACATTTATCTAATATTTTTTGGGCAAGTTTTCTGGCGATTTGGAGGTTTTCCTCGGGATCTAGACTTACTTTGAGACGAATATAGAATTTTGCCTTGCCCGCAAGTACGGCCAACTCCCCACCATATTTATCGTTCCATTTATACCAAGCACTATTACCTGTTCCCTCAACAAATTTCCAGGACGACTTATTTCGCACTTTCATCATTTGCGTGGCAGTCTTTTTGGTCTCTTCATCCTGCTTGGCTAGATTATCTTCAATCTGTTTTAATTCCTCATCAGTTAATTGCTTATAAGCTCTATCGAAAAGTTCGCGATCGGCCTGCAAGCTTCCACTATCCGAAAAGAAAGAAAGCAATGCAACCCCCATCGTATTTTTGTCTGGAGTTTTAAATTTCATGCCGCTTACTTCCTGTTCCATCTCCGGACGATCGCTGGGCCAAGAGTAAATGTGACTTCCATAACTACCGGAGCTTAAATCAACTTTGGCCTCATCGAATGGGATTGGGTACACGGACGCCATATCTTCTTTTGTAAGAAGTTTTGAATAATCCTCTTGAAATGGTTTTAAGCAATCGTAAGAATTACCGTCTGAAGTGTTGTTTACCGCGCCGCCTGTGTTTTCGACTGATGTGGAAGTAGAAGATTCTTTATTTCCGGAGTTGCACGAAAATAATACAAGGGCAAAGCCCATTAGAAATGCTGTTTTTTTCATAATATCATAATTTGGTTAAGGCTAAAGTACAGCTTTTAACAATATGGCACAGATTCAATCGATTGTGAAGGTAATTTGAATAGGCAAGTCTTATAATTTTTTTTAATTAATTCGGATTTTAGATAGTTCTTAAAACTGGAAAAAATGCCTCATTGAGAAAAAATTAAAAGACCTCACTTATCAAACTTATTTATTGTTGTTTGATCTTTGATGTCTTTTTCAGCTACTTATTTATCCCGGAAAAATTTAGAATTCCGAAAAAACTATTATTTGTTCTAAAATCACACTCATCTATTAATCCCTACGTTTTTCAAGAATCTTTCCGTCAGAATCAAATGTAATTTCCCATTCCTCTTTTCCATTGTCCACTTCCACATTATACGTTGTTGCATTGTCCAACCATACCATATCTACATCGTCTACGCGATAGTCTTTAAACTCAGATTTAAGCACTTCACTGATAGATTGAGGCAGTTGTTCTGCATTAAGATCTTGTTTCTTTTTAATCATGGTACCCAATTCATCATACCATATTTCCGTTTCTGATAAACCCATATAGAATTCGACCTTGTAATTTTCCTTATCTCGCTCCCATTCCACATGTTGGGCATTGGCGTTATCTTTAGCAAACGCGTTACTAACTTCTTCCGGAATGTCGGATGTGTTTAAATCCTGGGCAACTGCTACTGAGGTTGCAAATAGGAACAGCATGAATATTTTTAGCTCTTTCATAATACTTAGTTTAAATTAGACTTCTAGTAGACAAGGTATTACTTCCAATTAAATCTCTTTATTAAGAAGCTGTTAATGTTAGATGTAGGAAATAACATATTACAGTATTAAGAGGAAATTAGGCAAGACATCGAAAAGGTTGTTATAATTTTGCGGGAAATGACTACCACAAAGAAAAATAAATTCACCGAAGGCAAAATAATCAACTCTCTTTTCAGCTTAGCATTGCCCATTATTTTTGCCAATATTCTTCAGTCCGCCTATCAGCTTATTGATACATTTTGGTTGGGAAGACTTGGTGCAGATGCCGTTGCTGCAGTGAGCCTAAGTTTCCCGTTACTATTTCTTGTTCTCTCAATTGGCGCGGGCCTTACCTTGGCAGGAACGGTGATGGTCGCCCGTTATCAGGGTGCCAACAATCAGAAAATGATAGATTTTAGCTCTTCACAAAGTGTCTTTTTAATTCTTTTAACTTCAATTGTTCTGGCAATCATAAGTTATTTTGCTGCAGGTCCGCTAATGAAGATCATTGGGGCGGGACCCGATATTATTAAAGATTCCATTACCTATTTTAAGGTCTCATCTGTTGGCTTCGTTTTTCTATTCATCTTCTTTATCTTCCAATCACTCATGCGCGGCATCGGGAATGTAATGCTTCCCGTTTATATAGTTTTGTTTACGGTAATATTGAATGCCGTGCTGGATCCTTTGTTTATTTATGGTTATGGCGCCGTACCTGGATTTGGAGTAGCTGGAGCAGCGGTGGCTAGTGTAATTACTCAGGCCGTAGCCGCCACTATTGGTCTTATCATTCTTTTTAGAGGAAAGCACGGCATAAAAATATCGCTTGCTTCGATGTATTTCAATACTGAAAACCTAAAAAGGACTTTTAAATTAGGTTTCCCTGCGAGTATTGAACAATCTACCCGCGCCTTGGGAATGACGATGATGATGGTAATTGTTACAAGTTTTGGAAGTGATATTGTTGCAGCCTACGGTATTGGCGCACGGATGCTAAGTTTTATAGTAGTTCCAGCCTTAGGATTAGGGATTGCCACAACTTCATTAGTAGGGCAAAATATAGGTGCGCTTAAAATTAAAAGAGCTGAAAAAGTTGCGAATTTAAGTGCGAAAGTTGCATTTTTTGGGTTTACTGGATTGGGATTGATTATGTTCTTGGTGGCGGAACCTTTAACTACATTTTTTATACCGGACGACCTCGAAGTAATTCAGGAAGGCGCGCTCTTTATAAAGATTATGTCCTTAAGTTTTGGTTTTCTGGGCCTTCAACAAGTTATGAATGGAACCTTCAATGGCGCTGGATTTACCAAAGCTTCTATGTTTATCTCTATCATGACTCTTTGGATAGTACGGTTTCCATTGGCCTATATACTTTCAAATACCTTTGAAATTGGGCCCGTAGGTATATGGTGGTCTTTCCCCATCTCCAATCTTATTGCGGGAATCATTGCTTTTAGTTATTTCAAAACGGGATATTGGAAAAAGAGGCTAATTCGAGATAGAAGCTTTTTGACCGCCGAAGTGGGAGAATAGTGTTGTATGAAAGGACAAAATTGTTTGGAAAATAACTCATCATTACCCTCCTTTTCTAAATACATTTAAAATTTCATGTAACATTTGAACTTCAATGTATCTAAAGGGAAATATAAATCCTTTAGACATGAAAAAAACACACTTCCTAATCAGTATTTTTCTTTTAGCCTCCATTGTAAATTCCTCTGCTCAAAAAAGTTTCGTGGTGGAAAAAACAGGAAAAGGCCAACCCATTTTATTATTTCCTGGGTTTGCTTGCACTTCCGACGTATTTGATGGCTTTAAAGAAGAGTTGAAACAAGATCATGAACTCCATTCTTTTACTTTTGCCGGTTTTGGGGGAATTCCACCTATTGGCTTTCCCTGGCTTCCACAAATTAAAGAAGAGATTGAAATCTATATTAATGATAACAATCTTCAAAATCCGATAATAATTGGGCATAGTTTGGGAGGAACTTTAGGGCTATGGCTTTTAACAGATTCCGATAAATACTCAAAACTTATAATAATAGATGCACTTCCAGCCATGGGCGCATTAATGATTCCTGACTACAATAGCGAAAATATTGAGTATGATAATCCTTATAACTCTCAGGTTTTAGAAATGGACGAAGAGGCGTTTAGGAATATGGCCATTCAAAGTGCTTTGTATATGACAAAGGATTCCGAAAAACAACAATTAATTGCAAATTGGATGATGGGCAGTGATAGAAAAACTTATGTATATGGATATACGGATTTATTGAAGTTGGATTTACGTGGTGATCTTAAAAACATAAATTCTCCCGTGTTTATTTTGGCCGCAACCGAGCCTTATGGGAAAGATGTTGCCGAATCCAACTATAGAAAACAGTACAAAAATCTTAAGGATTATAGCCTTAAATTTGCTGAAGGCTCCAATCATTTTATAATGTACGACCAACCCGAATGGCTACGGCGCCAAATCCAATCTGTCCTTATTACCAATGAATAAAGAACTGGAATTTCAGAATATTTATCAGCAAAACTATCCAAGGGTTATAGGTCTGTGTTTGGGATATGTAAAGGGCAATGAGTTTTTGGCGAAAGATCTAGCACAAGAGGTTTTTCTAAAAGTATTTCAAAATCTTCCCCATTTTAAACAACAATCAAAAGTCTCTACCTGGATCTATAGAATTACAGTGAATACCTGTCTGCTGGAATTACGCAAGAAAAAATATGTAGATCTAAAAACTGATGTTGAAAATGAGGAAACTTCCAATCCCATAGAAACAGAAAACCGCTTTGAGAAAATGTATAAATGTATTGACTCTTTAAGCACGGAAAACAGAAGCATAATTCTATTGGAACTAGAAGAAGTGCCTCAAAATGAAATAGCAGAGATCATCGGAATTAGTCATGCTGCTATCAGAACAAGAATCCACCGAATCAAAGATCAACTTTCAAATTGTGTCAAACATGAGCGATTTTAACAACATAAAACAACAGTGGGCCCAACGGCAGATTCCGTTACCACAAGAGAAAGACATAAATAACATTATTGAAAAGTCTAAAACAATCAAGAAGAAACAAATAACGGGTCAAATAGTTTTAGTAACTACTGTTTTGGTTTTGATCTGGTTCTTCTTTTATGTGAGCGCATATCAAAATTCTCGAGCTTTTTTGGGATTGGGAATAATGATTGGAAGTCTTCTTTTAAGAATCGGGATTGAGTTTTTATCCATGACAAAAAAAACTTATATCCCTGAAGATCAAGACATGAAAAGCTACATCCTGAAAATCATCAGGTATTATAAACAGAGAAAATTCATTCACTTTCTAGTAACTCCGTTATTATTTTTAAGTTACATCTTTGGATTCTGGTTATTGTTGCCCGTCTTTAAAGTGGAACTTTCTGCTGGATTCTACACGTACATTCTTGTTTCCTCTACAGTTATATTTGTCGCTTTGGCGATATTAATAATATTTCAAATTCGGAAGGAACTTAGTTTATTAAAGGAATTCATACTAGGCACCTAGCGGAAAATAAATTAATTTCTAATGAAATACCCTGATCTCATGGTTAGGGTATTTGATTCTATTTCTGGATAATAGTGGCTAAGTGGATTTATCTATGAATCTTCGTTCAGATTATTTAAGAGCTCATCTATATCGGCCTGGCTAACCAATCTATCTTCAGCCGGAACAGATTTATTTGCCTCCCTTCTTTTTTCAATTTCATCCATCGTTTTTTGAATGTCTTCTTCAGAAAAACCAACGTAGGTCATTTCAAAAAGACAATGCACAAGAATTTCCTCTTCTGAAAATTCATTTAGACTTTCTTGACTAATTTCCATTCCCAACCAATGGCGCCAAGGAGTGAATTCTATGGCTTGTGAATAATGTTCCTCTTCACTCTTCGGATTGTTATATAGTCCTGAAACATCAATATGAATTTCTCCATCCGATGGATCTTCCTCCTTTGAAACCACAATAGACATATCAAGTACTTCAGGTTCCATCGTTAATAATTTTTCAAAGACCGATCTATACCCATCTATATCTTCTTCGGCATCAGGATGGATTTCTGAAAAAAGCGATGAGATATTAGGCCATGGAGTGGACTGAATAAGATCTTCTAATTTCATATTTCTGTAATTTTATTAATAATCGCAAAGGTCTTCACTTTATAAATGATCGGCTTCCAATCTATAAAAAGTTTTCCTTCTTAACATAACTTTGGATAAAAACATTAAACATATTATAAACCTATAGTCCAATGGAGATGTTATATCTATTTTAGATAACCACTTAAATAAAAGGATTATAGTATGAATATTATTGCAGAGTTAATTTCGAAACGTGGAAATACGTTCAGAAGGAGAAGGAAAAAGATAGGCGTAATTTTTAAACGCAACTATCTTACTAAAAATAATCTTGGTGTTCTTGGAATTGATTATCCAAATGAAGAAAAACAAACCTTAAAATTAAATTGATAGCTTATGAAATCAAAGAATGAAGTTTCGAAAAAGATAAATGCCCTCATTGAAAAAAACATAGACGGTTATAAAGGATTCAGGAAAGCATCTGAAAGCGCGAAAAATATGCATCTCAGAGATTATCTAATGGATGAAGCATCTGAGCGAAAGGAATTTGCCGATGAATTATTGAAAAGTCTAAAAAATTTCAATCCCGAATGGGACGACGATGCGGAAGGAAGCGCAACGGCAACTTTACACCGAAGCTGGATTAATTTTAAATCTCTATTGACGGGAAATGATGACAAATCTATCTTAGAAGAATGTATGCGAGGGGATAGAGCCAGTGTTGAGGAATATGAAACATTTTTAAAAGATAACCCATCCGTATCTGACGACATTAAAACCCTGATCAAAAATCAGATGGACAAAATTGTGAATAGTCTAGACACTCAATTTAGGTTGGAAGATCTTTCGTAATCCAAATTGAAGACAGGTAAATAAAACAATGAGCTTATAAATCTCCATCATTTAGAAATAATGAGGTGACGAGTTTATGATGACCATTTCCGGTTTTCTTAAATTATCAATTCATTATTTTTTTATACATAAATATGCGCCAATGATCACCAATCAATAGGTCTGTAGTCTTTTAAAAATTTTCCGTTCCAATGTTTTCCCGTATTGATTCCGTCTATCAATGGATCCATTACGCGGGCTGCGCCATCTACAATATCCAAAGGGGGTTGAAAATCGTGAATTTCCATTTTTCTTTTGGCCAATTCTACAGGATCTTCATCCGTGACCCATCCCGTATCTACGGCATTGATATAGATTCCTTCCTTGGCCAAACTGCCTGCCGCAGTATGTGTAAGCATATTGAGTGCCGCCTTTGCCATATTGGTATGTGGGTGGCGATCTTCTTTGTGGAATCTGTGAAATTTTCCTTCCATTGCAGACACGTTTATAATATGCTTTTTGCCCGTGTTGGTTTTCTTCATTATTTCACCCAAACGGTTACATAACACAAATGGCGCGATGGAATTGACCAATTGCACTTCAATCATTTCAGTGGTTTCAATTTCGCCCAATCTTAAACGCCAACTGTTTGTTTTTCTAAGATCCACTTGTTGTAGATCTGCATCTAGTTCGCCTTCCGGAAATACTTCGTTTGCCTTCAATGAATTATCGAAGCTATATGGAATTTGAGAAAGTTTTGCCGAAGCGCGTATTCCAATTCCAGGTTCCTTTCCGTGCCACGTTACAGGAATATTTTTGTTTGGGTTGGATCCCATATCATCTGTTAACGCTTTTAAATCCTGCAGACAGTTATAGTGATCTTGTAAAAGATTTCTTACAAAGATAGGATGATCCTCAAAGCTCATTTCTTCCTTGGGCATCATATGTTTATAAAAACCAGCTGGCCGTCTAACGGTTTGAGCCGCATTGTTAATGAGGATATCCAAATTTTCATATTGTTGGGAAATATAATTACAGAATATCTCCACACTCGGAATATGCCGTAAGTCTAGCCCGTGGATTTTCAATCTATCTGCCCATTTATGGAAATCTTCTTCTTGTGAAAATCGATATGCCGAATCTGCGGGAAAACGAGTAGTAGCAATCACAGTTGCACCTGCCCTTAGAAGCATTAAGGTAATATGATATCCAATTTTCAGTCGCGAACCAGTTATAATGGCTACCTGTCCGGATAAATCTGCAGTCTGGAATCTTTTTGCATAATTAAAATCACCACATTCTGTACACATTGTATCATAAAAATGATGCAGTGTTGTAAATGGCGTTTTACACACGTAGCAATTTCGGGGAGAGGTAAGTTCCAATTCCCTTTTGTTGGTCAAATCTGCAGCTTGAAGCAATTTGGGTGCAACAAAAACAATATTTTCCCTCGCACTTCGAATTCCGGTTTCTTTACGGGCAGTTCTATCCCTTGCCGCTTGCTTTCTTTTTTCTGCCTTCTTGGCATCCTTTTTTCGTCGTGAAAATTCATCTCGATTTGGGCGAGAAAGTCGGCCAGACTGTTTAATTAGCGCAGTGCGTTGCGCCTTGGGAATTTCGAATATCAGATTAGTATTATTGTTCAATTGTTCAAGAGTGGCAATGCATTTTGCTATTTCCTCAGAACTTATTTCCATACCCTCATTATCGCGTGATGTGCGCATATCAATATTCTCTTTTTCACCTTTAAGGTTAATTTTATCATCTGGGGAAAATTGTTCTGCCATCTTAAAATATTTCCGCAAAGATAGCAGAATTCAAAAATGAAATGGGTCTAAACTAAAATAGGTGTTTTTATAATTAAAACGGAATTCTGTATGAATATGTTATTGAGCAAAATTAAGAGAGAGTATTACATAAAAGCTTTCGTCTATTGACTAAAAAAACAATCTTTGCAAAAAAGATGAAATGACCCTAGACGAAAGAATCGCGCAATCTGAATCTCGTATTTTTAAAGCTGTATTTCCAAATACCACCAACCATTACGACACCCTTTTTGGAGGTACGGCGATGCAGTTAATGGACGAAGTAGCATTTATAACCGCTACGCGTTTTAGTAGGCAAAGAATGGTTACTGTGTCTTCAGACCGTATTGATTTTACAAAACCGATTCCCGCTGGAACCATCGTAGAATTGATAGGAACCGTCTCCCATATCGGAAATAAAAGTCTTAAAGTAAAAGTGGAAATTTATATTGAGGAAATGTATTCCATATCTCGCGAAATTGCGGTGCGAGGTGAATTCACTTTTGTGGCACTGGACGAAAATAAAAATCCCGTGGCCGTACTTAAATAAAATTTGAGACTGTTCCAGCTAAGTGATTACCGAGAGCTTACCAATTAATTCGTTTATAGATAGGTTGGGAAATGTTCCTGAATTATGGAAGTGAGATATTCTTTATTTAGAGGCTTGCTGTAGTATCCCCGAACTGTCTTATAATTTCCGGCTTTATCCTTATCGCGCACGTCTATGGAGTTGCTTAACATAGTTAGAACCACCTCTCCTTGTTGGGCCAACTCAAGTTTTTCATACTCTTCCAAAAACTCCCACCCATTCATTCCTGGCATGTTGATATCGAGAAATATTAATGTGGGCTGAGGATGAACACCTTCCAATTCACTTTTTAAATATTCTAAGGCTTCCTGACCTCCATAGCACATATGAATATGGTCCGTAATACCCATCTTTTTGATTTTTCGTGCATGGTAAAAATTATCACTTTCAGAGTCGTCTATTAACAGAACATTTTTCAATTTAGTTTTCATACTATTTTTTAATTGTAAAGTGAATTGTACTTCCTTTTCCAAAGTCGGAGGTTGCCCAAATTTTTCCCTGATGCAATTCTACGATTTTTTTACAAAACGCCAAACCGATTCCTTGACCTTCATAATCTTTTGTGCTATGCAGACGGCTGAACATATCGAAAATCTTTTCAAAATCCTTGTCAGGTATTCCAATTCCATTATCTCTGATGTGGAAATTGTAGAAATTCTCACATTCGTCAAAAGAAATCTTTATGTGCGGACGTGTATTAGGTTCAGTAAATTTAATGCCATTGGAGATAAGATTTTGGAACAACTGTTTTATTTCTATTCTATATCCTTCAATAATGGGCAGAGGATCACTTTCTATGGTAATATCTCTTTCTTCTACCACAGCAGAGAAATCATCCTTTATTTTGGCAATCGTTTCGTTTAGATCTATTTTCTCAATTTGCCCACTGGTTCCCAATCTAGAAAAAGACAATAGACCACTGATAAGATTTCGCATTCTATCTACCGCACTATTGATAAATTCGAAATACATCACGGCTTCTCCCTCTATCTTATCTGGAAAATCCTCTTGATAAATTTCCAAATAATTGGAAACGGTTCTCAACGGTTCTTGTAAATCATGGGATGCCACATAGGCGAAATGATCCAGTTGTTGGTTTTTAGCACTTAGAGCATCGTTCAGCTTTTCCGTAATTCTAATGGCCCGCTCTCTGGCCTTGATTTCAATTTTCTTTTGCTCATTGGATTTGTGTAGTGCATCCAAGGTTTTATTAAGCGAACTATTAGTAACCTCTAAATTTTCTTTAGTTTCAATAAGCTCCTCAACTAAGGGTCTAATTTTTCTTATAAGATTATAAAGACTCAATCCAACAATAAAAGTGGCTGAAACAATACCTATTATAATTAAAAAGGTCCAAATGTCGTAATTGTTATTTCTTTCTGCCAACAAGTTGTTTTCCTCCTCTATCATTTCATCTAGGTAGAGTTGGATTTTTTCTGCATATAACATCTGGGCATTACCCTTTTCTATTTGAGAAAGCAGAGTATCTTCCTCTAGAATTGAAGAATCAAATTCAGAAAAATGTTTATTTACACTTTCATTTACTTTCTGAAAACGTTCCCATTGATATTTGTTATCTACCACCAACGGTTCCAAATCTATCATCAGGGAGTCGAATTCCTCGTGCGATGCCTCAAAGGCTTTTTTATAACTTCTATCCCTCGTATATACGTATGCCAATTTCCTGGTCTCCATATATGAAACAGAAGATGAAATCCTTCTAAGGTTGTTTTTTACCTGCCAACTTTCTGCTATCATAGAGGCAGTTTCCGCATTTTTAGTGAAGGAAAATGCAATTAGAATTATAACTAAAATTAGAGAGGCTATTAAAAATATAAAGTTGGTGAGACCAATCTTGCGGATTCTTTTCATAGTAAAAAATGGAAAGTATTATTTAAAGTGTTAAATTTATATCTTATTTTGATAAACGAAGAATGCATTAATATATATTTTTGATTTAAAAAAGTTTATCAACCTAGCTATATACTATGAAACTCCCACCTGGACTGAACTTTCTCCTCATCGAAGATTTAATATCTGATACATTTTTACTTCAAAGACAGTTGAAAAAAATCAGTGATAATCCCGAAATCCGTTTTGTTGATAGTGAATTGAGCCTGATCAACGCATTAAAGACATATATCCCAGACATCATCATTACCGATTTTAATTTGGTTGGGATGAATGCTTTTGATGTTATTAGGATTGCCAAAGAATACAATAAGAAGATACCTGTAGTTGTGATTACGGGTCATCTTAAAAATGAGGCCGACCGCGAGCGTCTATTGAAGGAGGGCGCTTATGGCTTTTTCCTTAAGGAACCTATCAACACACTAAATGAGCGTCTTCTGCCCCTTTTCACGACCATTTTGAAGTCCAATCAAGAAGATATGGATGAATTAGGAAGAGAGCGAAAAAGATATGAGGATAGTAAATCGCACAGTGATTTTTTAAGAGCTCACGATTATGATGCGGATGATGTGGAAGCTGAAATTGCTCCCCCCATCAGTTTATGGCAAGGGTTTATAAATCTTTTTAAACCGAAAAAATAAATTTAATTAAAAGCCTCTTAGTTATTTAATGTCTTATTAATTTTAAGGACGGACTTTAAGTAAAGTTTGTCCTTTTTTAATTTTTACGCAACCATCCGAGAACTTTATGATGGTCAACTTCCCATTTACCATTATTCTGGATCAATTTATAAGATTCCCGTGAGGATTTAAATGGCCCAGGATTTTGCTGAATGATCTCTACCTCATCTTCGGTAACTTTTGAAACGATAGCGACATGTCCATATTTATTAAATGTTGTTCCATCATAAACGAGTAGGTCGTTCGGCTTCGGTTTTGAATTACTAGGATTGGTATATTGATGCAAATTCCTATGTTTCACTAAATTTCCATCCGATAGTCCATTCACAAAAAAGTCTTTGGCGTGCCCATAACTATTGGGCATTTTATGGTTTAAATGTTCATAATAATAACGTTTAACAAATTCTACGCATTGATATTTAAGCCCTAAATTATATCCATCTTCTGTGGTATTTCTTCCAGAAACATTGCTTACCGTATTGTTATAATAAACAAAAACACCATTAAGACTATCAACTTTAACCCCTATTTCCATTGAGCCAGCCTTCAATTTTCGGTTGATTTTATCGCATGACGTCGAACTCATAACGCCTATGAGTATAAAAATGGAGATAAGGAGCATTCTATTCATGATAAAATCTTTAATTACTATTCTTTAAATAAACTTCAGCATTATCATTCCCTGATATTTTAAATTTCATAAATACTGGCAAATGGTCTGAAATTTCCCTTACTCTTTTTAGGTTGTCACAATGTCCCACAATATCTATACTTCCGGAATAATTACTTGTGATGCCAGAAGTGAAATAAAAGTTATCAATAGGATGACTAAGATAGTCACCATTCTTACAATTCCATTTTAATGTTGTACGCGTAGCTTGAAGAGCACTCCTAGATCCCTTTTGGTAAAAAGGCTTCCAGACTTCATGTGTTTCACTGAGGTTAAAATCTCCAGCAATAATGATACGGTTTGAATCGAGTCTTTTCGGATAATCTATAAAATGGAGGATTTCCTCCTCTGGCTTATCGTTGTATTTACGGGAATGATAGTTTACCACATAAAATAGTTCGGAATCTTTTTTAGTTTTAAAAGCCGCCACAAATGGTTCTCGAAAACATAGATCCTCCAAATCCGTGTCAAGAAAAGCTCTATGGACTATATTTATCTTAGAGGTTTTCCACAAAAATGCATAACGTTCACTGCTATAAACGGACGGACTTTTGGTAGGATCGCTTACCTGATAATCCCATTTTGAACCCATTCTGTTAAGTTCATCCGCAATACGAGCAACTGCCTGCGCTCCCGCAGGGTCTTTTGCCACAACTTCCTGAATTGCCACAAGGTCAAAATCGCGTAGAACATTAGCTATTTCAAATACATCTTCGGCGGTCTTAGTTCGCCCGAGATGTTGGATGTTCCAAGAGGCTATAGATATACTATTGCCCTTTTCAGGATTTAATGTATCAGGGAAATATAATAGAGTTCCTTCATCCAGGAATGTTGTATTTTCCGAGAAATGTGGTAAAACTTCTGATTTATATTCTCTTATACTATTCGAATTACAGCCTATAAAGCCTATGAAAAATATAAGCAATACAAGTTTTACTGAATTATTTATTGAATAAGAGAAAATTGGATTCATTCGAAGTTTTTAGATATAGTCAAACTTAAACAATAGATGCGACAACATAGTAAGGGAATCCTCATATAGGATCTATGGCTGTCTTTTGTCAATTTCATGAAAAGGATTAACTTATAAAAAAGAAAATAAGGATATGGAAGATAGGATAAATTTAGAAAAAGATGCCCTTGAATTCGCTCGAGAGGTTCATGGCAAGCAGCGACGAAAATATGCGGACGAACTTTATATTGAACATCCGAAAAGAGTAGCTGAACTGGTGCGCACTGTTTCGCACACCCCAGAAATGATATGTGCTGCCTATTTACATGACGTGGTTGAAGATACTCCAGTAACCATTCAGGAAATAAAAAGGAGGTTTGGAAGCAAAATTGGACGTTTGGTTGAGGAACTGACAAATGAATATGAAAAGAATAAATATCCAAAGATGAACAGACGATGGCGCAAGGAAAAGGAAGCCGAACGTCATCAAAACATTAGTATAGAAGCTAAAACTATCAGGTTGGCCGATATAATAGATAATATACCCAGTATAAGTACAAATGACCCTAAGTTCGCAAAAAGTTATATTCCCGAAATAGAGAAACTGCTTGAGGCCGTGAGAGATGGAGATTTTAAATTATTGATGCTTGCTTGTTTTGAAGTGCAATTGGCGAAGAATTCATTGAAAAGCATGTAATTCAAAAATTTATGATTTTAATTCCATCTTTTTTATGTTAAACATCCAAAAGATTGTAATAAATAAAATTTAATTACGTTTAATGCACAGAAAACCATTACAATAAAAGGAGATGATAATTCAATTATGGCAAATTCTCTCAGAGAATTTGTACGGAATGAGCATCTTCCATCTTGAAATGTGTTGAACAGCAATTATATTTTAAGTGTAAAGGGAATTAGCCAGAAAGCCATCCTTCATAAAGAAAGATGGCTTTTTTGAGCTTTCTTACTCCAAATATATCTCTTGGAAAAAATATATTTTCTCCGTAAATTTTAAAACATTCTAGCTCCTTAAGACATTAAAAAAGTGCCCAAAAAAGAAATATCAAAATCTTTAAAAGACGATGATTGACTATTTGGACACTCTACATTTTGGGGAATCAATTTTAGTGGATACTACTAATTATTCCTCTTCATTGGCACTAAATCTTTTGTAAAATGCATCTGGATTGGACGGGTTTGTATTTTTAGTTCCATATTCCATTTCGACATCTGGATTAGTAGGATTATTTTTAGCTTGATCTTCCTGCCATTTTTGATGTTCTCGTTGCAATATAGGATCGCTAGATTGATCTAGACCATGATGGTTATGTCTAGGGCGTTGTGAACTAGATTTGGCAATATTGTCACTAGCATTCATAACTTCAGTTTTGGATTTGACGAAATTGTTACTCTAAATTTAGTAAACAATTTCCATGAAAATCTGTTCGATAGGCTTCCTTAAGAGCTAATTGTCAAAAGTTTAACAGCCGCAAATAATTTTTATCAAGTAATCGTGAGAATGGGTAAATAAACTTTTCTAATTCCTATTTAGTACTAACATAATTTTGAAAAACAGTAATAAAATAGTCCCAACGCAACTTTGCAATTTTCAAAAACGAACAATGAGTATATATCTTTTCGTCACATGCATTTATTCTTCCATCCAACAACTTTCCCTATAATTTTCTTTTCTCTTAAGATGCATACATATAGAACAGACCCATTCCATTAACTAAGAATTTTTCCATAATAATAGCGGGAACAACTCTCAGTAAATTCCCATAATTGCTCTCGTATTGTTATCTTGCACGCTATTATCAAAAAATCGAATAACATGAAATTATTGCGCCTCTTACTTATTTTTTTATCTGTGCCGCTATTCGCCCAACAAGGTGGAATGTGGATTCCATCTTTGTTGGATGGAATGAACGAAACCGAAATGAAAAATCTTGGCATGAAAATGTCTGCCCAAGATATTTATGACGTTAATAATGCCAGCTTAAAGGATGCTATTGTGCATTTTAATGGCGGTTGTACGTCAGAGATTATTTCAAAAAAAGGACTACTTCTAACCAATCACCATTGTGGATATTCCCAGATCCAAAGTCACTCCACCCTTGAGAACGATTATTTAGAACACGGTTTTTGGGCAAAAAACCTAAAACAGGAACTTCCAAATCCTGGTGTTACAGCAACTTTTATCATAAGAATTGAAGACGTGACCACCAAGATTTTGGATGGCGTTACAGATTCTATGAGCGAAGCTGACAAAAAACAAAAAATAGAAGCAAATATTGCAACTACTGTCCAAAATTCACCTAAAGAAAAATATCAAGAAAACCGTGTCCGTACATTCTATGAAGGCAACCAATACATGCTTTTTGTGGTTGAAACCTTTAAGGACATCCGTCTTGTAGGGGCGCCCCCTTCTTCCATCGGAAAATTCGGAAGCGACACCGATAACTGGGTTTGGCCTAGACATACAGGGGACTTTGCCCTTTTTAGAATCTATGCTGATAAGAATAACCATCCCGCAGAATATTCCGAAGATAATATACCTTATACTCCAAAACACTTCCTTCCCATTTCGTTGGATGGAGTTGCTGAAGATGACTTCACGCTTGTATTTGGATTTCCAGGTTCCACAGATGAATATTTGCCAGCTGTTGCCATCGAGCAATTAATTAATACGCTTAACCCGGCGAGAATTGCTATTCGTGATGAATCCTTGGCAATTGTAGATAAATATATGCGTGCCGATCCACAAATAAAAATCCAATATGCTTCCAAGTTTGCAAGTATTGCTAACTATTGGAAAAAATGGAGAGGCGAAACATTGGGATTGACAAAATCTAATGCAGTCGGAATTAAAAAACAACAGGAACATGCTCTTACCACGCAAATAAAGAAAAAAGGAAAACAAGAGGAATATGGCAATCTTCTTCCACAATTTGAGACTTATTACAATCAAATTGAGCCCTATGCATTGGCACGGGAGTACTTCATGGAGACCGTGTTAAGAAATGGAGAGCTGCTTAGAAAAGCCTTTCAGACCTATCAACTTAAACAAGTGTATGACAATCGAGGCGCTCAATCATTTGAAGATAGAAGAGACAATCTTTTGAGTTCCATGAAATCTCAATATAAAGATTATAGCAATAAGGTTGACAAGGACGTTTTTGAAGTGCTGATGGCGCTTTACATAAAAGATGTTCCATCAAGATTTCTACCTGAATCTTTTAAAGATTTGAACGTAAAACAACTAACGGAGGATATTTATAGCAAATCAGCTTTCACCAATTATAATTCTTTGGAAAAGTTATTGGAAGGAGATGCCGAATCTGTAATAGCAAAATTGGAAAAAGATCCGGGATATAAGATTGCTCAAGAAATGGCGGACGCTTATTTTAATAAAGTAGCGCCAGATTATGAAGCCTTAAATTTAAAAATTTCTGGATTAGAGCGTGATTATATGAAGGCACTGCTGGAGCTCAGTCCAAAAGATGCGCGTATCTTCCCTAATGCGAACAGTACAATGCGTGTAACCTACGGACAAGTAAAAGGATATTCACCTTCAGATGCAGTTTATTATGAGCCAGTTACTCATTTGGAAGGCGTAATGGAAAAATATGTTCCCGGAGATTACGAATTTGATGTACCTCAGAAACTGATCGATCTTTATAACGACAAGGATTATGGGCCTTATGCTGAAAATGGAAAGATTGCGGTCAATTTTATCGGGACCAATCACACTACGGGTGGAAATAGCGGAAGCCCTGCCATCGATGCTCACGGAAATCTGATCGGACTCAATTTTGATAGGGTTTGGGAAGGAACCATGAGCGATTACTACTACGACCCTGCTCTATCGCGCAATATTATGGTAGATATTCGCTATGTACTTTTCATCATGGATAAATATGCCGGCGCAAAGAATTTAATTGAGGAATTGAAATTGGTTCATCCTAAGAAAGATAAGAAGAAGAAAAAATAGTCTGTAGATCAAAGACTTCTAAAAGTTAAAATAAAAACCACAAACACATCCAAAGTTTGTGGTTTTTTGATTTTCATTCCTTTCTATATATGTAGGTATCATGGAAAACTCGAACACAAGGAGCAACAAAAATTTTGGAAGGATTCTGATCCCTCAATATCAATTAAAACGAAAAGCCGCAGATCCAAAATCTGCGGCTTTTGTTATAAGATGAATTTATCGATAGATATTAGAACTTTTATTTCAAGCCTCTAGCTTTTAACAACGGCCCAATCTTAGGATCGCTACCTCTCCAATTTTTATACATCTTCTCGAGGTCTTGAGTATTACCTTGGGAAAGAACCATATCGCGGAATCGCTGTCCGTTCTCCCGGGTCAATCCACCATTTTCTTCAAACCAATTGTTCGCATCGTGGTGCAACATCTCCGTCCATAGGTATGAATAGTATCCCGCTGCATATCCTCCTGAGAAAATATGTGCGAAATAGGTAGAGCGATAACGTGGTTTTACAGCGTGCACTGCATCCACCTTAGTTTTTTTCAAAGCATCTTTTTCAAAGTTGTCCACATTTTCAATTTTATCTGATGCAGAAATTGTATGCCATTGCATATCCAGATTAGATGAAGCCAAGTTTTCTGTAAGACTATATCCCTGATTGAAAGTACCAGAATTTTTAATTTTGTCAATCAATTCTTGTGGGATTTGCTCTCCAGTTTTATAATGAACCGCATAATTTTTAAGCACTTCTGGATATAACGCCCAATTTTCATTGAATTGTGAAGGGAATTCAACAAAATCACGGGAAACCGAAGTGCCTGAAAGAGATGGATACTGTTGATTGGCAAAGAAACCGTGCAGAGCATGACCAAATTCGTGGAACATGGTTATCACCTCATCAAAGGTCAATAACGCAGGATCTCCTTTCGAAGGTTTTGGAAAGTTGCACACATTATAAATAACTGGTTTTTTATCGTATAGTTTAGACTGGGTAACAAAGCTTGACATCCACGCCCCACCTCTTTTACTTGGTCGAGCATAAAAATCGGCATAGAAAAGCCCAAGTTGATCTCCATTCTCCTCAAATAATTCATACACCTTTACGTCTTCTTGATATACGGGAATATCCGTGCGCTCTTTAAAAGTAATTCCGTAAAGCTTTGTAGCTGCATAGAAAACGCCATCTTCCAAAACCTTGTTAATTTCAAAATAAGGCTTGATCTGATCTTCATCCAGATCATATTTCTCTTTACGAACCATTTCAGCGTAATAATTCCAATCCCATGGTTCTAAAGTGAAATCGCCACCTTTGGTTTTTACCATTTTCTGAATTTCATCAGATTCTGCTTGTGCCTTTGCTGTAGCTGCGGGAATAAGGCCTGCAAAAAACTTGTTCACGTTTTCTGGCGTTTTTGCCATTGTTTTTTGTAAGCTCCATTCAGCATAATTATTAAAGCCCAAAAGTTTTGCTTTTTGAGCCCGCACCTCAACGATTTCTCTTACTATTTCGCGAGTGTCGTTCTTTCCACCCTCTGCTCTCGTCCACGCAGCGGTAAACAATTTCTGGCGGCTATCCCTGTTCTCCATAGATTGAAGCAGTGGCTGTTGTGTTGTATTTTGCAAAGGAATTTTCCAACCTTCAGCATCTTCGATTTTTCTAGATTTAAGAACATCTTCCGAAACTCCGGTCAATTCATCTTTATCTGAAAATGTTACGGCACCGTCATTGTTAGCAGACAAAAGAGTTTTTCCAAATTTAGTTGTCAGGGTAGCTAGGCGTGAATTATATTCCTTAAGTTTTTCTTTATCTTCGGCGGAAAGATTAGCGCCGGCAATTTTAAAATCTTCGTAATACTCTTCAAGCAACTTTAAAGATTCCGGATCTAGATTTAAAGATTCCTTTGAATCATATAAGGTTTTAAAACGTTTAAACAAATTTTCGTTTAGATAGATAGCATCTCGTTGTGCGGCAAATTTAGGGGCCATCTCTTCATCCAGGGCTTGGATTACATCATTGGTATGTGCAGATCCCAAAGCGCCGAAAACTCTTCTGGCGCGACCTAGAAGTTCGCCACTTTTCTCCAATGCAATAACGGTATTTTCAAAAGTTGGAGCTTCGGGATTATTTGCAATTTTTTCCAACGCTTCTTTCTGTTCTTCAATTCCCTGTTCCAATGCAGGCTTGAAATGTTCGTCTTTGAGCTTAGAAAAATCTGGCGCAAAATACGTCAACGTACTTTCCGTTAAAAGTGGATTTTCAGAATTGTCCATTTGAGAAGTTTCTTTGGTTGATTTTTCTTTCGAATCGTTACAAGCCGACATAATAACAGCTAGCAACAAAAAAGAGAGTGTTCTTTTCATCGTAAAAATTTATTTTTTGATTGAAGGGTAAAGATAGCGAAATAGTGTGGAGAAGTCGAGGCATCAAGGAGGTGAGGCGGTAATGAGGCTAAGATGTTAAAAGTGCAAGATGTAAACTTTAGTCTGAGGGGGTTGGGTAGTTTAGGAGGTGGGAAGCGGGGAAGAGATTTTACCTCTTTGCTTAATGATTAAATAAAATCAGGAAAGTTCACGTGTCAACATCTAGCATCTAGCATCAAACTTACCCGACAACCAGCCTCTAGCATCTAGAAAAACGGTTTATATTGAGCTACTCTAAAATCGATGGCCGTAAGATTGGGGTTTTCCTTTTTCATTCTTTTATAAAGCTCAAGGCTTCCCATCGCTCTATTGGCGGCACCGGAAGGGGCAATCAAGGAAACTGTACGAATAATTCTACCATCCTCTGGAAGTTTAAACTCATGGATTTTTGGCATTACATCGGTAACTGATTTTAATTTCAGACCATAGGATTTCAGATTTCTTCGGAAAAAATATTCGGGTCCATTCTTGCTGTTTCCGCCTGTAAACAACAATGTGTCGATTTTTGGATGTTGCTGAAGTACTTTTACCAGATCTCGCAATTCCACTTCTTGCATACCGATATCTGAAGCATCGATTTTAATTCTTTTAGCGGAAGATACCATATCGCAAATCCCGATTCCTCTCTTTTGAAGGAAGTATTCACGTTGCGCTATTGCCTCGGCGGTAGATTCGAATTTTAGATCCAACCCGAACAACTGATCCAGGATTTGCCATAATTGACCGTCCCTACTTCCGTAGCAAAAATCGACATCTCCACTCTTTAATTCGCCTGTTGTAAATCGAGGTGGAGGTAAAGTGCCCACAATTAATTTTGTAGCTGTATCTGGAATATAAGGCGGATAGGGGTGAATATGATGGAACATGAAAAAATTGAATTTAAAAATTTTGAGGCCCGAATACAAAAAGGTGAATTTTAAAAAAGATAACTATTTCCAACCATAATAGAAAAAAATATACGGTAATAAAATTCACACTCCCTACCATCTCACCATTAACCACTAACCTCTCCCCACTAACCTCTCACCTCTCACCACTACCCTCTCACCTCTCACCTCTCACCACTACCCTCTCACCTCTCACCACTACCCTCTCACCTCTCACCCCCCCAATTTTACCTTATAAAAACCGGCTCCAATTCTTTCTCCGTGTGCTCTTCACTAAATCGATATCCATCACGATCAAAAGCCTTCACGTCTTCTAAGGAGGTAATGTTATTATCAATGGCGAAACGTGACATACTTCCGCGAGCCTTTTTCGCATAGAAAGAAACAATCTTTAGTTTTCCTTTAGTGAGATCTTTAAAAACTGGAGAAACCACAGGTACTTTTAGTTTTTTCTCATCTACAGCTTTAAAATATTCTACGCTGGCAAGATTCAGAAAAAGCTCTCCTTCCTTTAATTCTTCATTCAATTTTTTTGTAAGCTCCTCCTTCCAGAATGCATAAAGGTCCTTTTTTCGATCGATGGAAAGCTTTGTTCCCATTTCCAATCTATAGGGCTGCATAAGGTCCAAAGGACGTAAAATGCCATACATTCCAGAGAGGATACGTAATGAATCTTGAAGAACATCAAGCTTATCCAATGGAATGGAATACGCATCTAGACCCACAAAAACATCGCCAGCAAAAGTATAGACTGCAGGTCTGGAATTTTCTTTTGAAAAAGGAGTACTAAATTCCTTATATCTATGATAATTGAGATCTGCCAACTTATCGCTGATACTCATCAATTCGGAAATCTCTTTTTTGGTCTTACGCTCCAATTTGCTATTGATCTTTTCAGCCTTCTCCAAAAATTGGGGTTGGGTAGCGCGAGGGGTTGGAAGTTTAGATTTAAGATCTAGGGATTTTGCAGGAGATATTACTATTTTCATTTATTGACTCTTTTCCTCAAAAATAACTGAAATGTAATAGAAAGATGAAGTAAATCTTAAATTAACGATCCCTTAGAAAATAGGACAAATAGCAAAACTGAAGTTTGATAGTTATTTATAATTTAATATTCCTTTAAAGCAGAATTCAATCTATCATGAAGAAATACCTCCCACAGCGTATTCCTTTATATTGAGGGTTTTGTAGACATTTTTGATACCTTCCTTGGAGTCTGAAAGAACAATTAAAACATCTCCACTTTTAATCACTGTGCTCCCATTGGGAGTCAGGTATTTATCATCTCGTTTTATCATTGCAATAATTGCTCGTTTGGGAAATTCTAGATCCACAATCATTTTTCCGACGGCTTTATTCGCATTGCCGATACCTATTTCACGCATCTCTGTTTTTGAATGTTCTTCCAGAAACTCTTCCGTAGGACTCAATTCCTTGGTTTCTTCGGGCATACTTACATTTAGCCATTTCGCAACAATTGAAAGCGTGGTACCCTGAATTAAGATTGAAGTTAGAGATATAAAAAATACAATATTGAAAATCATGTTTGCCTTGTCAATTCCCGCCAACAAAGGATAGGTGGCAAATACAATAGGAACAGCACCGCGCAAGCCAACCCATGATATATAGAACCTGCGACGCATTTTCATTTTAAAGGGAATCAGACTTATTAGAACACTGACGGGCCTGGCTACAAACATCAAAAACAATGAAATTACCAATCCAATTCCTATAACAGGGATTATTTGAGTGGGAAGTACCAAGAGTCCCAACGTAAGGAAAAGCACAATCTGCATTAACCATGCTAGACCGTCATACATTTTCAATATGGTTTTCTTATGGATAAGATATTTGTTTCCCAAATAAAGGGCAGAGATATAAATGGCTAAAAACCCATTTCCACCCACAGCATCAGTAACTGAAAACGTTATAAACATTAAAGCAATTACCAGAACAGGATACAATCCTTCAAAATCCAGTCTGATTCTGTTAATGATAATTTTACTGAGTCTTCCAAATCCGAAACCTGCAATTCCCCCGAGAATCATCTGTTGGAAAAACAACGGAATCATCGTGGTCCAGCTTTGGTCCTGATTGACTACCAATCCTAAAAAAGCAATGGTGAGAACATAGGCCATGGGATCGTTACTTCCACTTTCCATCTCTAAAGTTGGCCTTAAATTGGTTCGGAGCGCGAGGTTTTTGGAGCGTAAAATGGAGAAAACGGCAGCTGCATCAGTTGAAGAAACAATACTTCCCAAAAGAAGGCTTTCATAAATGGTGAAATCTGTAACGAAATATACAAACGTTCCCAAAGTAAAGGCCGTGAGAAAAACCCCTAAAGTGGATAAGACTATTCCTTCCTTCACTATGGGCCGTACAGACTTCCAATCGGTATCCAATCCTCCAGAAAAGAGGATGAAGTTCAATGCCACAATACCTATTAATTGTGCAAGTTGAGGATCGTCGAAAACAATTCCTCCAATCCCGTCTTCTCCTGCCAACATTCCTATAGCCAAAAAGAGAACCAACGTGGGAACTCCAAATTTATAAGATGTTTTACCAGCTATAATACTTATCAAAAGTAAAATAGAACCTACAAGCAGAATGTTTTCAATGGTTAGATTCAATAGAGGTCCTTTTAGGAGATTTTCTGAATTTTTTCAAAAATACAAAAATAGCCTTTGGAATATAATGTCTTTGGACCTTTTCTACATAAATCATTTCTGCGCCAATAACCATACTTTTTAAAGACTATATTCTAGATCGAAATCCTTTCTTAGCAGAAAATACTACCTTTAAAACATCCAATTGGCTTAGAAGAACAAGTTTTTAAGCATTTCATGAGAGTACTGCCCTTGAAATACTTCTTTTCATATCTAACAATTAAGCCTAATTTTGCCGCAATACATTTCTTCCATGTCAGATAAAAAGATCGAACTCCGCACTGTAAATGTTACTCGCTATATAAGTCCTTTGAGAGAAGGCGGGTCTTTGCCTGCTTTGGCCGAAGCAGATGATGATTTCAAATACGTCCTCAAATTCAGAGGTGCAGGCCACGGAATAAAAGCTTTAATTGCTGAATTATTAGGAGGCGAAATAGCCCGCGCTATCGGACTTCCTGTGCCCGAACTGGTTTTCGCCAATCTCGATGAAGCTTTTGGCCGTAGTGAAGGAGATGAGGAAATTCAAGATTTATTAAAAGGAAGCCAAGGCTTGAATTTAGCATTGCATTTTCTATCCGGTGCACTCACCTTTGATCCTGTGGTGACACAAGTAGATAAGCTGCTTGCCTCTAAGATTGTGTGGCTGGATGCCTTTACTACCAACATAGATAGAACCGTAAAAAATACAAATATGCTTATTTGGCATAAAGAATTATGGTTGATCGATCATGGAGCTACTTTCTATTTTCACCATTCTTGGGACAATTGGGAAAAACAAGCGGTTAGTCCGTTTCCATACATCAAGGATCATGTATTACTTCCTCGAGCCTCTAAAGTTCAGGAAGTCAATGACGATATGATTGCGATTTTGACCGATGAAAAACTTAAAGAAATAACCAATCTAATTCCTGTGGATTGGTTGGAATGGGAAGGCATCGAATTGGCAGCGGAAGAAATAAGGAATGTGTACTATGAATTTTTAGTGCTCAGAAGAAACAATTCAGTAAATTTTTTAAAGCAGATTCAAGATGCCCGGGAAACACTTATATGAGTATGCAACAGTCCGCTTTGTACCAAGAGTGGAAAGGGAAGAATTTCTGAATGTAGGAGTCATTTTGTTCTGCAAGAACGCCAAGTATTTGAACTGCAAATTTCACATTGATATTCCAAAGCTGAGTTTGTTTGACTGCGAACTGGAAATTGAAGAGCTAGAAAAAAATCTTAAGGCGTTTTCAAAGATATGTTTAGGTGATAAAGACGGAGGTCCTATTGCAGAATGGGAACGTCCAGATAGATTCCGTTGGTTAACGGCCCACCGAAGTTCTTCATTACAAACGTCGCGGCCACACAATGGATTTAGCGATGATCTGGATATGACTTTGGAAAGACTTTTCTCTGAACTTGTTTTGTAAATTCAAAAAAAAATTGTCCTTTATAACTCTTTAAAACGAATAGGTTTTAAGAGCCCTTCGAGATATATAGTCTATTTTAAATTGCTGAAATAATTTAAAAAAATCATGAATTTCACACCTTTTCCAGATTTTAAAACAGAACGGCTTCATTTAAGAAGGATAGAAACTTCTGATTGTGAAGAAATCCTTTTCCTTCGAACGAATAAGGAAGTGAACAAGTTCACTGAGAGACCTGAACATCGAAAAACTAAAAATATATCGGAAGTAATAAAGTTCATTGAATTTACCCTACGGGATTTAGCAATAGACAAAGCGATTCCTTGGGGAATTACTTTAAGGGATAATCCGAAAATAATCGGAACCATTGGCTTATGGAATTTCTCTCCCAACCGTAAAGTTGCTGAAGTAGGTTATGATTTAATGCCAGATTTTCAAGGGAAAGGAATCATGACTGAAGCGTTGCAAAGGATTATCGAATTTGCTTTTACCGACCTTAATCTAGAAAAAATTGAGGCATTTACACATCATGAAAATGTCAATTCCAAAAGTCTATTAGTTAAAAATGGATTTGAATTAATGGAAAACAGAAAAGATCCTGACAATGATTCAAATAGTATTTTTGAAATCAGAAATCCTTCAAATTTGTAAGCAATATCAAAGATAGTAGGTTTCCTTAACCAGTAGTCACTTCAGAATAAATTGTAAAGCCCAGTATTGTTTATTCCATAATTACTTCACAAAACAAATCCTAAGATTTGATTAGGGGTATATTTGCATAAAAACACAGCTGTATTTTAAATATATAGTTTCCTATTCGCTTAAATGTCAAAATTACCTCAAGAGCATAAATTTATTGATCTTTCAGACTACGGAAGACCGATAGCCAAAGTTATCGCGAAATCCTTAAAAACCACTTCCTTTACCCCTATCCACGTCACAATTTCATTTATTATAGCTGGCCTGATAGCTATTTTTTTTATTGTGGAAGGCAAGTATTGGGCAGCAGCTTTCTTCTTGATTTTAAAGTCAATTCTTGATGGTGCAGATGGAGAATTAGCGCGAATAAGAGAAAAACCATCCTATACTGGGCGCTATCTAGATTCTGTAGCAGACATTTTATTGAATGCTTTAATCTTTCTTGCCATATGGTATATAACCGACACTTCCATTTGGATATCCATATTAGCCTTTATTGGCTTACAGCTTCAAGGTACCCTTTACAATTACTACCATGTTATTTTAAGAGATAAACTTGATGGTGACACTACGAGCCGCATATTTGAAGACAAAGTTCCAACTGCATTGCCAGGCGAAAAACAAAAACACGTGAATATTCTATTTGGTCTTTATAAGTTGGTGTATGGTGTTTTTGATAGAACTATTTATGCTTTGGATAGGAATGCTGCTTCGGGAAAAATTTTGCCCAATTGGTTTATGACCAGTCTTTCTATTTTTGGTCTTGGCTTCCAATTGCTCATAATTGCTGTGATGCTGGTTTCAGGTTTAAAAGCCTTTATTTCTCCCTTCTTTTTGGTCTATACACTTATTGTGTTTGTTTTTATAGGAATTCGAAGATATTACTATTAGAATTTCTGAACAAAATCACTAAATCTCCAGGCAGGCATATCGACAAACAGAAAATTTGTTAAATGAATTGTCCACCTAAAATTTTGGATTAAATTCATCTATAATGGATAGCTCGGGTTTCTCAAAAAAAACTAATTGATGTACCTTGCGGTCCACCTAAAATTGCAATTATGAAAGAGAATGATATTCTAAACTATGTAAAGGATGTGTTGAAAAATATGCCATCAGATTGGTTAAATTTAACTACCCATCGATTGGATATTTATGATGAAGACTTGGCCAAAACTCAATTTCTGGATGAGTTCGAAGCTTTATATAAAAATAATAATTCACATACAGCGGCGCTGAGCAACTTACATACAGCCTACGATTATATCAGATTAGGTCATCCTTTATCTTGTGTTTTGGAGTGGGCAATCGCCAACTTAAACAACCTCCGTTCAGAAAATGTTATTAGTTTTCAATCCAGAACAGTTCCTATTCTGGCGATTTTAAGGAAGAATTTGCTCGAAAACAAAAACACCCAATTAGTCTATACCGGAGATTTACCGAATTTCTTTAATGAAGAATTATTAAAGAAGGTTTACGCGTATAATTTCGATTTGAGGAAGGTTGAGAACGCAAATGAGATTTCCTCATTTCAAGGCAGTACCGTATTCATCTCACATAACGAAGAATTTGACAATCTAAATCTGAGTCAAAATATCGATTTCCTTATTGGACTTCATTCCAATCTTGGCAGTATTCTAGTGGTGAACGGCGAAAAAAATGAAGGCTATATTTCAGAAATACAACACGTTAGAAGAAGAGAAACAGTTGCAATGACCCCAGCCAATTCTCTTAGCGCTTTAAAATCATTAGTGGGCATCCTGTCATCTAACGATGCTTCAAAGAATTTGGATTCAAATAAATCACAAGTATTAGAGTCTCTCAATGACATTACTGGCACAAATTCAAAGGCGCTAGTAGCATCCAGCGGCTTGTCTATTCAGTACGCAATTATGATGGGGTTAGTTGATTATGCCCAAGAAAATCATAAAGAAAAAGCTATTAAATTTATTGTACCTCCAAATTGTTATGGCGGAACAAATGACCAGGCTAGGCGCGTTGCCGCGTGTTTGGACAATGTGGAAATTGTTGATCTTCCTGTGGATGGCGATAATGAGATGGTTAAAAGTATTGATATCATATTGGATAAAATTGCCCGAGAAGATGCTGTTCCATATATCATTGCCGAAATCCCTACCAATCCGAGGGTTGAAGTTCCAAACCTTCAAAAACTAAAAGAAACATTAAATAAGGTTCGCAAAACTGCGAAGGATACAATCGCTATTGATCCGGTTTTTATTTTGGACCAAACATTTTGTCCGAATGTTCACTTTTTAGGGGAAGGCGAAACCCTATCCACTATGAGAGCGCTTGCCTATGCCAGCGGATCCAAATTTCCTAGCGGAGGATTATGTACCGCAGGATACTGTGTTGGGAATGCTAAATCTGAATCTCTGATGGAAAAGATTGAAACGCATCTAAATCTTTGTGATAATGAAGCTACCGCTCTTCAATATGAAATTTTAGCAAAACAATTACCTTCCATGAACCAAAGAATTAAGGAGGCCTATAAAAATACACGTGAATTCGTAAACTTTGTTCATGAAGTTTTACCAGATGCAAAAATTAACTTCGTGTCTGAGGAATTAGCCAATGAAGGTTTCACCCCATCGGTTTTTTCTTTGGATCTTCCTACTAAAGGAAAATCTGAGGAAGAGAGAGAAATTTATAAAAGAGCATTAAATTTGAAACTGATCAATCTAATGATCACAAAAATTCCCGATGAAAGTAAATTCTGTGTGAGCTATGGACAACTTAAAGGTTGCTACTGGACAATTCCCGCCACATCTACCCAAGGAACAACAAAAGAAGGCGACAAAGATTATATTGTACGGGTTGCACTTTCACCAAATTTAGATCTTGAGCTCCATAAAAAAGTGTTTTTGGAATTTGTGAAAGATTTTTAATAAACACGTTTATTCTTGAAAAAATGGACAAGCATATATTGATTTTATCCTAAATCATAAAAACGATTGCTAAATTGCGAACTATGAAGCAATATTAACCCACCCGATGGTTGTTTGACAATCGGGCAAATACATACTAAAATGAAACACATACTTTTAATCGTATTGACCATTGGTCTTTTTTCCTGTAATCAGCAGATAGATATTACGGCAGATTTACAAAACCGTATCGATAGTTTGGAAAGCAAACTGGCAAATACCTACAAACCTGGCTTTGGGGATTTTATGGGAAGTATACAAACGCATCACGCCAAACTTTGGTTTGCTGGGCAAAACGAAAATTGGGACCTTGCCGATTTCGAAATACACGAATTGGAAGAAGCTATTGAGGACATTCAGGAATATCATGCCGGAAGGAAAGAAACTGAATTGATAGGAATGATAATTCCTGCATTGGACAGCGTTGAAGATGCCATTGAAAAGAAAGATCCCGATGCCTTCAAAAGAAATTACAACTTGCTCACAAATACTTGCAACACCTGTCATCATAAAAGTGACCATGGATTTGTTGTAATCAAAATTCCCGAAGGTTTACCTTATAACAATCAAGACTTCAAACCCTTAAAATAACACATTAGTCCATTTGTCCAACATCAAAACGTAGTCAAATAAAAGCACACAATACCAAATGAGCAACAAGCTACAAGTAGAATTAAAAAATAAACTTCATACCCGAAAAGCTCGTAGAATGGAGCGGATTCTGAAAAGAAGGACAGGCGTCAGGTATGTGGCTATTTCAGCCTCTGGCATGATCCATGTAGAATGGGATGATGACCAGACCGATCAATCGGATGTTATTAAATCCATCAAAAAACTGGGGTTGCATATCCTTAATGTAGATGACAATGAGCATACACAACATGGTGAAGGTGACCACGATCATTTTGATTTCCAGATTTTAGGTGAAAACACCGAACTCTATTTCGCAATAATTAGCGGCGTGTTTTGGGTTACGGGAGTTGTTCTATCTTTTATCACCAGCGTTTCTGAAAATATACCCACTATTCTGTTTATCATCGGCGCTGTATTCGGTGGGGTTTTCACTTTTTTTACTGCCGGTAAAGGTTTGTTAAGAGGAGAGTTTGAAATAGACTTTCTTATGCTATTTGCAGCAATTGGTGCAGCTATTTTGGGTAAGTGGGGAGAAAGTGCCCTGCTCCTTTTCTTGTTTAGCCTTGGCCATGCCTTGGAGCATTATGCCATGAAAAGAGCACGAAAATCCATTTCAGCTCTATCTGAACTTGCGCCTCCAACTGCGCTTGTAAAACAAAATGGCGAATTGAAGGAAGTACATATCGAAGAACTTAAAGTTGGTGATATCATCGTTGTAAAACCCAATTCAACAATTGCTGCAGATGGAGTGGTTGCAAAAGGATCGAGCCCCGTAAACCAAGCATCTATTACAGGTGAAAGTATGCCGTCCACGAAACACCCTAACCCGAACTGGCAAAATGAAATGGAAATTAACAAGGTTCTCCCTGAACACCGGGTTTTTGCGGGAACAATAAACGGAAATGGGGCATTGGAAATTAAAGTTCTAAAAGAAGCTAAGGACAGTACGCTCTCACGACTTATTTATTTAGTGAAAGAGGCCGAAACTCAAAAATCGCCAACCCAGCACCTCACGGACAATTTTGAAAAATACTATGTTCCCTCGGTATTAATTGTAATTGTTATCTTATTGTTCGCCTTTGTAGTTATTGACGAAACCTTTCAACAGAGTTTCTACAGAGCAATGTCCGTGTTGATTGCCGCTTCGCCCTGTGCTCTGGCCATTTCCACTCCAAGTGCAGTATTGGCAGGAATTGCGCGATCTGCCCGTCAGGGTGTTTTGATTAAAGGTGGGCGCCCTCTGGAGGATCTGGGATCAGTAAGCGCTATTGCTTTTGACAAAACAGGCACCTTAACTGAAGGCAGACCAAGATTGACCAATGCCATTCCTTATGGAACAAATACAAGAGAACATTTATTAAAAGTTTCGGTTGCAGTGGAAGCATTGAGTGATCACCCATTGGCAGCAGCTATTGTGAATGGCGGAAGAAAAGAATTGGGAGACATCAATATTTCCAAAGCTGAAAATTTAAAAGCATTGACCGCCCGAGGCATTCAAGCAGATTGGGAGGAAAGCATTGTACATATTGGAAATAGACGACTTTTTGAAGAATTGACGGGTGCGGCAGTTCCTGCCGAAATAGATCAGCAAATGTCTGAACTTGAAGAAGGCGGACACACTGCGATGATTGTGCATCAAGGCGAGGAATATTTAGGAATTATTTCCGCGATGGACGTTGCCCGTCCCGAAGCTATTTCAACCCTCGCCGCCTTGAAAAAAATGGGCATTAAGCGGATGGTTATGCTCACAGGAGACAACCAATTGGTGGCCAATGCAATTGCCAAAACCATAGGTATTACTGATCCTTTGGGCAGTTTACTCCCAGAAGACAAGGTTACGGCAATAGAAAAACTAAAGGAAGAGGAAGCCGGTGTGGCAATGGTTGGAGATGGCGTTAACGATGCACCTGCAATGGCAAAAAGTACAGTTGGTATTGCAATGGGAGCAGCAGGCTCTGATGTTGCTTTAGAAACAGCAGACATCGCGTTGATGGCTGATAAACTGGATAATCTTCCGTTCGCAATTGGTTTAAGCCGTAAGGCAAAACTTATCATAAAGCAAAACTTGATAATCAGTTTAGGTATGGTAGCCATCTTAGTTCCCTTGACCTTGATGGGAACTATAGCAATTGGACCCGCCGTGGTTTTCCACGAAGGCTCAACCTTGGTTGTAGTACTAAATGCCTTGAGATTGCTTCGGTATGAATTAAAATAGTCGAAAAAACCTAAAACTATATTTAATTCTCTGCACCTTTTTATCAATACAAAAGAGAACCTTCCGCTTTCTTACTATCAATAAAAGGATGGTATAGTATTGGCAATAGGTCTATTGCTCTGCTTCATAAAACTTAGCTTGGGATTGAACATGTCTTTAAACAATGTCGTCTCATTGGTATCCCTTGACGGCGTACTGAAGTGCAAGGGCCCTACATAAACTCTGCAATCGGAACCATCAAAATTTGGAAACAATTTTTACATAGGTAGGTATTGGTTATTTAAAACGCACCAAGAGTCTATTGGAAATCCGACAAAAAGGCAGGAGAGTTAAAGCTTCAACCTACTTATGGGTATGGCGGAAGAATTTAAAAAACATAAAGAAAAATAAAAATTAATTTAATTAAGAAAACAATGGAAAACAAAATGAAAGTAGAAATATGGAGCGATGTAATGTGCCCATTCTGTTATATCGGAAAAAGAAATTTTGAAACTGCCCTTGAGCAATTTGAAGATAAAAATCATATTGAAGTAATATGGAAAAGCTATCAACTTGATCCATCTATTCCCCAGGTTGCTTCAGAAAGTTATCAGGATTATCTTATTAAAAATAAAGGTATGAGTGCCGAACAAGTTAATGGAATGTTGGAAAATGTTACCCAATCTGCCAAACAAGTTGGGCTGGAATATAATTTTGATAACGCGCAAATGGTCAATTCCCTAAATGCCCATAAATTTATACAGTTCGCCAAAACTAAAGGTTTGGGAGATGAAGCGGAAGAAAGGTTATTTCTTGCATTTTTTACAGAAGGGAAAAACATAGCAGATCAATCTACGTTGATTGATTTTGGAAAGGAAATCGGTCTGGATGCAAAGGAAGTTGAAAATGTTTTTTCGGATGAAAAATATACTGGTCTTGTAAATCAAGATATCCAAGAAGCTAAACAAATTGGAGTTCAGGGCGTGCCGTTTTTTGTATTGGATAGAAAGTATGCCGTTTCTGGAGCGCAACCATCACAAACATTTTTGGAAAGTTTAGAAAAGTCATTCGGCGAATGGAGAAAATTAAATCCCGAAACAAAATTGAAGGTTACCCAAGGACAAAGCTGTACACCAGAAAGTAGCTGTGAATAACATAACAGGAATTTGAATTATTGAATATTAAGGGGAATCAAGGGCTTAATCATTTTTAAGCCTACTGTTCCTCTTAAGTTCAATAATCTATCTCACCCCTGATTTTTAAGTGTGCTCACGCAATGAAATTATTCTAATCTATATTTGAAATAATTCTGAGGATATAAGACTATAAAATATCCAAGAAAACTTCACCTTAAAAAACCCTATAAAGTGTGGTTTGTAAAACTTCCTTTCCTTCATTAAGACTAATTGATAACAATATCTTTTCTTCCTTTATTTTAAAATCAAAAGGAGGTGCCAAGACATTTAGACCACTTTGTTTTTTCAGTCTGATCCCTTGTCCCGAAATTATATCTTTGTTTGGTATAAAATCCCCTTGAGGTAAATGTTCAGTGATAATAATATATTGAAATTTTGCAAGCTTTTGTAAAATGCTGAATACTTCTGCATTGGATAGGTGTTGCAATACTTGCCTTATAAATACACAATCTCCATTTGGCAAGTCATCTACGGCAATATCCAAACAATGGAACTCTAAATTTTCAGCCTTAAATTTTTCTTTATTACGAGCTATTAGCTCTTCAACTATATCTATCGCAACGTACTTTTTAACATACTCCACTAGTTCTTTTCCTACATTAAAATCTCCACATCCTAAATCGCATACCGTAATAGGATTTTCAAAATCCCTTAAGAAATCAACTACAACCTCGATATAGGGTTTAACAATTTCCGGATCGTGGGATCCGTTTCCAGAATAAAAATCGGATTGGCGATCTCCCCAAAGTTTCATTTGGTAAATCTGAGCCATTGCATCCTTGGTGGGCCAAGCCTTACTTTTTCTTTTGGTCCCGTTTTCCTTTTGTTTCATTAAACTTTAAGTGAAGTATCAATCATATATAAAGCAATCCTTTGCAATTATAAGGAAACTGATCAACTTAAATAGTTGCATAAACTACAAATGGGCCCACATAGAATCCAGAACCTAAAATAAGGTTTAACACATAAAAAAGTCTCTCCCAAAACCTGGAAGAGACCTGATGTCTAATCTATATTATCAAAAAATATAAACTTTTAAAATGTGTGTTTATTATTGCTTAGAAGGAGCAAGTTGCTTTTTTGCTTTCTCCGGATTCTGAATAATCTCCATCTTTCTGGCATCCTTCAAATCTTTGTTTGGACTTTTCTTAATGGGAGAAGTATTTCTTTGCTTTTGAAATTTTCTTTGTCGCTTGTCTTTCGAAGCGTCAAATTTAACCAATTGCTCAGGTGTAAGAATTTTTGAAATTTCTTCTCTTTCCTTTGCACGAAGTTCTTTCATTGCGTCGCCTAAACGGGCCTTGTCCATTCTATGCGTATTTTTCAATTTTAAGCGATCTTCATTGGTTCTTTTACGAATTTCTGAAATCTGCTCTTTTTGTTTTTCCGAAAGTTCTAATTCCTGTGAAAGATCATTTCCACGAATTTCCTGACGGGGCTGGTTCGACAATTGTTTTTTGGACAGTTCCATTTTGTCTTGAGCAAAAACAGTAGATCCGAAAAGGATTCCAAAACTGAGAAGTGATAATTTAAGTATATGCATGGTTTAAAATTTTAAAGGTTTGTACTGTAATTTTCAACTAGTATGCCAGAAAACAATAAAATGATCATTTTAAGAATACAATAACAATAGATGATAACAATGAAATGACTGATAATTCTGAATTGTCAACCATTCTGACAGACTAAGATCTTGCTATATATTCACTCAGCTCCCGCTTTGAGCTATCAAAATCAAAGGCTTCATACACCATGTAAAAGTTCTGTCTATCCACACATTTGCCATATAATTGTTTCGCCACCTCAACCTTTCCCTTATCAAAATTCAAGGTTTTCAGTAAATGCTGAATTTGCATTGAAGTAAAGAAAGTATTTCGAGCAACTGAAGAAATCATAGCGATTCTGTCATTGTCGAAACTTGTATTTCTTTTTAATGAAGATAGAAATTCCTCAAATTCGAAGTTGGTCATTACATTTCCATAAATTCCGCTATTTCCATTCCAAGAGTTATTCTGATTGAAATATGAATTGTTCCACAGATCATCCCATTCATTAAATCCATAGACCTGATTTTGCAATGGATAAGTTCCTAAAAGATAAAGACCCTTATCTACAAAGAAATCCAAAACAGTTCTAGTATTATTATTTATAAGAATCCTTGTTCTATAAATAAGATAGTTATTTTCATAAATTGATATGGGCACGTTACCATTTCTTAAGTCGAAAAACCTAAATTTTCCATTAGCATTACTCATCATCTGGTCCCCTACTTCAACCGTAAAATATCCACTTTCAGGTATTCTTAAAAACACTTCTGAAGTGCCATATTTATAATTCCAACGCAGATTTCTTTTAATTGGAGGATTAGTTCGGCTGTTCCGCCCCCGATTGATGTAATTAGGATTTTTTTGTCTGGTCTCATTCCTGGTCAAAGATTCGGTGCTTCGTTGAGAATCCATCTCCTTGGCGCTCGCCTCATTTTTCAAAAGCTCTCCTACTTTTCCTGCCTCTTGCGCATAAGCACTTAGAGCTAGTAAGAGTATACAGTTAGTGATAAAGTTTTTCATAATGATGAATTTAATGGTTGTTATAAACTCACATCCTACAAGTATGCCAAATTGAAGTTTTCCAACTTAAATATGATGCTTTTTGAATAATTAAAATGATAAGGATATAAATTCGTTACATTTCCGAAATTAAATATCTGAAAAATCCGATGGGAATTTCTACTTCCTGATAACTCTTGCCATTGGAATTTAAAAGGATGAAGTTCCAATTTAACTATCTTTAAATATCAAAACCTAATTAGTTGAATTTGACTTAGGAAGTTTTCAATAATAATTCTAGAAGGTTACTTTAGAATTAATACGATGAGATTGCAACAAGAATGTGGAAGGATAGGCTACATAGAGCCTAAAAAAATCGAAATATAAGATTTATAAACCTTTTAATATCATTTAATTCATGAGTGAAAAGTTTCAAATCCTACTTAGTGAATACAGTGAAAGCCATGAAAACGAAACAAATAAATTAATCCATTGGATTTGTGTTCCGTTGATATTCTGGTCCATTGTTGCGTTGTTGTATTCAATTCCCAATGTTCCTCTAGTTGCCATGTTCGGAGATACCCTATTCTCAAATTGGGCGGTAATCCTGATGATTCCAGTGCTTATCTATTATATTTCCCTCTCGCTTTCCATCGGTATCGGAATGATGTTTTTTATTGGAATATGCTTAATTCTATCCTTTATGATGGATCAGAATTCTAATTATCCATTATAGCCAATAGCAGTTTTAATATTTCTTCTTGCTTGGCTCGGTCAATTTTATGGCCACAAAGTTGAAGGAAAAAAACCATCGTTCCTTAAGGATATCCAATACTTGCTAATTGGCCCTGCATGGCTATTGCATTTCATTTTTAAGAAGATTGGTATAAAATATTAACTCCCGAATCAGGAATTATCTTTTGAATTATTATCTCAGCAACTGCATCTAGATGTGACCTAAACAAATAAATGACAACAATTTAATATGGAATGAGAAATGAAAGATAGCTGAGACCGATGTTGGTTAGGGTAAAAAATAATTTTGCAATATCACATTTCGATTTCCCTAAAAAAAGTATTCGGAAGTCGATTATTGTTTTCTGATCTCCCCTTGGTAACTTACAGATTCACGGTTTTTACTCTCAATGGTCAATGTAGCATATCCCGTTTTACTAACATCCATGGAAATATCAAAACTGTCGTCATCCGTCTTTACACTTGCGGTAACGTGATATTCCTTTTCTGAATGAATTATTGAAAAGTCCATAGGCTTTCCCTGAAATCGCATTCCTTTATCGCGCCCCACTCCCATGCCTCGATGTGCTACACCGGAAAAGGGCAAATCGCTTAATATCATTTTTGGTGAAAAGCTTACGGAATAATCACTGCCCACCAAGTTTTTGGAGGGTTGACCCATTGGGAACATTGTGTTTGCAATAAACTCGAAATTTTCAGAATCTAAAAGAGCCCTTACAGGATCTGAAATAACGTCTTCATTACCCAGCGCTTTATCTTTTTTGATTTGGGCAGAAATATTTCCACAAAAGAGAAAAGCGGAAACCATGAGCGCCATTAGATATGTTATTTTCATTTATTTTGCTTTTAGATTGTTAGACTACAATCGAATTTATAACTTAAATAAAAATAAACCTAATAATTAAGAGTGAAAACTAAGATCTTATAATGCAAGAAGAGCATTCAATTTTAAACTTTTAGATCAATTTCTTTTAAATTCTCAATGCGATTTCGCTGAAGGAAATCGTCAATGGTTTCGAAATGCTCTATGATGCGCTTCTCCTTAAACTCAAAAACTTTTTCCGAAAGTCCTTGAAGAAAATCGCGGTCGTGGGAAACTAAAATCAAAGTTCCATCAAATTGCAGCAACGCTTCTTTAAGAACATCTTTTGATTTTAGGTCTAAGTGGTTTGTAGGTTCATCCAAGATCAGAACGTTTACAGGTTCCAACAATAATTTCACCATGGCCAATCGAGTTTTTTCTCCTCCCGAAAGCAAGCCTACCTTTTTGTCAATATCTTCTCCACTAAACATAAATCGACCAAGAATGTTTTTGATCTGGGTTCGGATTTCACCTTTCGCAACCTCATCCACTGTTTGAAAAACGGTAAGATCCTTATCCAATAACGCTGCTTGATTTTGAGCGAAATAACCCACTTTAGCATTATGGCCCAAAGTGCATATTCCTTCAAAATCGATTTCACCCATTATGACTTTGATCATGGTGGATTTACCTTCCCCATTCCTACCCACAAAACTCACTTTTTGCCCTCGTGAAATACTCATATTAGCATCCTTAAAAACAACATGATCCCCGTATTTCTTGGTCAGACCTTCAGCAATAACAGGGTAATCTCCACTTCGTGGGGCAGGAGGAAAACGAAGTGCCAGCGCAGAAGTATCAATTTCATCTATTTCAATAAGCTGAAGTTTTTCCAACATGCGTTCTCTCGAATTCACTTGATTGGTCTTGGAATAGGTTCCTTTAAATCTTTCGATAAATTGTTGGGTTTCTGCTATGAATTTCTGCTGCTCCTCATAAGCCTTAATCTGGTGAGTGCGCCTGTCCGCTCGCAATTGTAAATAATGACTATAATTAGCTTTATAATCATATATCCGGCCCATTGTCACTTCAATAGTGCGATTGGTAATGTTATCGATAAAAGTTCTATCGTGGGAAATTACGATCACAGCTTTGGCCTTATTAATCAAAAAATCCTCCAACCAAATAACCGACTCTATATCAACGTGGTTTGTAGGTTCATCCAATAAAATAAGATCAGGCTTTTGGAGCAAAAGTTTTGCCAGTTCAATGCGCATTCGCCATCCGCCACTGAATTCAGATGTTTGTCTATGAAGATCACTTCTCTTGAAGCCTAAACCTCGAAGTGCTTTTTCCACTTCCGCTTCATAATTGATTTCTTCCAGCGCATAATATTTTTCACCCAGCTCTGCCACCTTTGTAATGATATTCATATAGGCATCACTTTCATAATCCGTACGGGTTTCGAGCTCCTCGTTGAGTTGCTCCATCTCGCTTTGCATCTCAAATATCTGCTTAAATGCCTTGGAGGCTTCTTCAAAATCGGTGCAATCATCATCCGTTAATAAATGTTGAGGAAGATAAGCAATAACAGCATCTTTGGGAGCGCGCACATTCCCACGGGTAGGTTTCTGTTCGCCAGCGATTATCTTCATCATCGTGCTTTTCCCCGCGCCATTTTTACCCATTAGGGCAATCTTGTCGTTCTCATTTACTACAAACGATACATCACTAAAAAGGGTATCTCCACTAAATTCAACTGCCAAATTATCTACTGAAATCATATTTTACGTGTTTTTTTATAAAGACGTAGAACTAAAAGACATAGGACCTAAGAAAAATTATTTAAAACTCTACCCGAATCCTTAGTCCTACGTCTTAAGTCATTTCGTCCTAAGTCATTTCTTCTTAAGTCGTTTCGTCCTAAGTCCTTTCCGAAGACGTAGGACTTAAAGACATAGGACGTAAGACTAATGCGTTAAAATCTACTAGATTCTTTAGTCCTAAGTCTTAAGTCATTTCGTCCTAAGTCATTTCTTCTTAAGTCCTTTCCGAAGACGTAGGACTTAAAGACATAGGACGTAAAACAAATTATGTAAAACTCTACCCCAATCTTTAGTCCTACGTCTTAAGTCATTTCGTCCTAAGTCATTTCTTCTTAAGTCATTTCGTCCTAAGTCATTTCCTAAGACGTAAGACAAATTATGTAAAACTCTACCCAATTCCTTAGTCCTACGTCTTAAGTCATTTCGTCCTAAGTCGTATTATCTTAAATCATTTTTAAAAGTTGCAAACTTATCAAAATCCTAAGTAAGTTATTTACCACAAATCACAAACCTTTTAAAAAAACAAAACCCGCACTTTTCAGTACGGGCTCAATAAACAAATTGGGGAGAAACTATTATTGTTAAATCCAAATATATAAATTAAATCGGGATTTAGCTATAATAAAAAAATTAGCGAACTATCCTTTAAAAATGTGCTGTCAGCCCTAAAATAAAATTTCTTCCCGCACCAGAAATTCCTGAGGCATACGGTCTATATCGCTGATCTGTCAAGTTCTCTATTCCTCCGCTCACATCTAAAACATCACTTAATTTATACAAGCTTTTAAAATTTAAAGTGTACCAAGCTGGGGAATATATATTTCCGTTTCCGTCGAGCGCGTATATTTCTACTTTGTTTTTTTCGCCTTCGGGCATATCATCAAAATCCCTTTTCCCTTGAAAAGCAAAATTAAGTTCAAGGCTGAGTCTATGTGCTTTATAATTTAACCTGGAGATCCCAAAAAATGGAGCTGCATGCCTCATCGGACTTTTTTCACCGTTTTCCAGCTCTTCCTTTCCTTTTTGAAAGTTAAAATCAGTACTAAAATTGAACCCCGCTGGCAATTTCATCTCCAGACCAAATTGCACTCCATAAACATTGGCCACCGCAGCATTCTGTATTGCCTGAACCTTACTCATTTCGCCCTGATACATAATACTATCCTGGCCGTTCAGTTGGTAATCCTGACGTAACAACGAATTTTTCAAATGTGTATAATACCCAGTAACATCAATTTTAACCACATCATTAAATACCTTGGCTATTCCCAAATCGGCATTATAAGCATATTCAGGTTTTAAATCCGGATTGGGCACCACAACCTGCCCGGGTGCGGAATCAAAAACTTTCCCAACGTCATCAACATTTGGAGCACGAAAGCCGCTGCTTAAGTTGGCGCTTAACACCCACGTAGCTGTGGGACGATACACACCGCCCACACTTCCGGTGAGCGCGCCATTGCTCGAACTGGCCTCAGTAAAAGGAAATGGATAAAATGTAGTATCAAATTCGGAATCCAGCAAAATAAGATTATATCGAGCGCCGGCATTTAATGTGAAGCGTTCTGTAACTCTATATTCATCTGTAATATAAGCTGCAAAAGACTGCCATGTACTTTTTGGATAGCGGGTTGGGCCAGCTTCGGTGATTCCGGTAGTAATATCAGTTAGCTCTCCATTGGACTTAACATCGTTTATTACGTACTCAAGACCATAGAAAAAGGTATTGTTTTCTCCCGTAGACTTTATAAAATCAGCATTTATTGAATATGCATTCACCTTTTCTTCATTCGTACTCCTCATTGGTTTGTTCAGGGCACGATCTATCCGGCTCTCTTCAAACCACTGATGTGCCAAGCGAACATTCATCTGATCAAAGAGTGAATTAGCTTGATTATATGCGATGCTCAAATTGTTCATCATCCAGATTTGAGGACCGTAATCCCATTCTGCATAACGGGCGGTACCATTCTTTTCTCTTTGGTGTCTATCATAGCGACCATAGGGCGAAGTTTCAGAATAGTGGAACCCATATTGAAGATCCCATTTTTCATTCGGTTGAAACCTGAATTTCTGCATCATATTAATTTGCGAATATGCCGTTGGAATCTGCAGCAATTCATCCTCTTGAGTTATTATAACATCTAGGCTATCTTGGCGCTGAACGTGATAATTCCTAATATAATCCCTTGGGCCATGACTCCCTTGACGGAGATTATCATAGTCGAAAGAACTGATGCTCGATACAAAACTCCATTTTTTAAATCCAACTTTCACATCAAGATGCCCCGTTTTTTCATTGTTTGCTGAAGAATATCTGGCGCTGACCTTCCCTGAAATAAAAGGTTCATCGGTCAAAGAAAATTCTGGGGTCAAAGTTTGAAAGCTCATCACGCCCCCAATGGCATCGCTTCCGTAGATTACGGATCCAGGACCGAAAAGAACTTCCGTATTCTCAATGGCAAATGGATCTAAACTGATCACATTTTGAAGATTTCCTGAACGAAAAATTGCAGTGTTCATTCTTACGCCATCTATGGAATATAGGAGACGATTTGTAGAAAATCCACGAATCATTGGACTACCTCCCCCTTGTTGGCTTTTTTGAATATACACCTTGCCAGATATACCTAAAAGATCTGCCGTGGTTTGTGGATTTTGTAGGGCAACTTCCCTTGGACTTATTGATATAATTTTGGAAGGAACATTATCACTGCTTTGCCTCCATTTTGTGCCCGAAATAACCACTTCCTCCAAGTTTAGATTGGAAGGTTGCATTGTTAATAGAAAAGAAATCGATTTTAAATCAAGGTAGGTCTTAACTACCGTTTTATATCCCAGACTGCGAATTTCAATTTTTTCGGCAGTTTCAAATGCAGAAATATCAGCTTGTCCCTTGGCATTTGTAATTGCGAAAAGTTTTGGATTTGCACTTGTTAAAGTCACCAATTCAATTGGTTCATTGGACTGCTGATCCTTAATGGTTATAGTTTGTCCATATGAATTTCCAATAAAGCAACTCAATAAGCAAAGAATGAAAAGCTCTTTCATAAGTAATCTTTCAAAATCGATTTTCGGTTTACGAAAATATATACTTATAAATCACTTTTCGTGTTGTTCTTGAATAATTTAATTATTCGTTTCAACCCCATCAAAAGAAATAAGGCTAGGAAACCAACCACAAGCCCTACAGTAAACTCGAGTACAATTGAAGGAAGAGAAGGAAGAAAATTATGAAAGAAATCTAGGTTGTGCACAAAAATACCACCTGCCACCAAGATAAGCGCAATTGTACCTATCACACTTAAGCTTTTGATCACATAAGGTAATGCCTGAACCAATAGCACTCCCAACGACCTTTTGATACTTTTCTCTTTCTTACTATTGGCAATCAGCATATAGCCCGCTTCATCCATACGGACTATTAGAGCAACGATTCCATAAACACCTACCGTAGCGATCAGCGCGATGATACTCACAACTATTATTTGAGAAACCAACGGTTCTTCCACTACAGTTCCCAAAGCAATAATCACGATTTCTATGGAAAGAATAAAGTCTGTCAATATAGCTTCGCGAACTCTTGTCTTTTCTATTGCCAATATTTCAGCTTCGGTTATTCCCTCTTCCAATTTGGATTCTACAAGAATTTTGTTTGGAAAGAAAAAATGAAAAATCTTCTCAGCCCCTTCATAAGCCAAATAAATCCCTCCCAAAAGCAGGATGACGATAATTGCCCATGGTAAAAATGCACTTAACAGGAAGGCAATGGGAAGAATGATAATTTTATTGATCAAAGATCCTTTGGAGATTGCCCATAGCACAGGAAGCTCACGGGAAGAGGCAAATCCTGATGCTTTCTCGGCATTTACTGCTAGATCATCACCAAGAATTCCCGCAGTTTTTCGGGCCGCAATTTTACTCATGGAGGCAACATCGTCCATAAGTGTTGCTATATCATCTAAAACTGCGAAAATTCCTGAAGCCATACATTTTGTTTAAGAGTAACAAAAATAGGTAAGTCATTCCAAGGACTTTCATATTTTTAAGGCAATTTAACAGAATGAAAGATAAGTTAGAGTTATGAAATTGATTGCTGCCCAATGTGTATCTTTATTTTAAATAAATTTGATGAAAAAAAACAGTATTCTCTTATTTCTGGCATTGGTATTGTTCTCAGTACGAACCTATTCCCAAGATATCCCCATTCCTCCTACCCTGGCAGAAAAATGGCAGTTGGACTCTACCTCACGTTCTAAGGAAGTTGGATTTAAATTATTGGCATATAAGCCCCTTTATGTTCTATTAGCAAATTACACAACCAATGTAAATAAAAGTCCCAACAGCGGCACTCCTACAGAGGTTGTATTCGAAATCCCTTATGATCCGGTTGAATTGGTTTTTCAACTTAGTTTTAAACTCAAAGTATTGCATAACGTATTTGGAGATGAAATAGGTGGAGATATTTGGAGTGCATATACACAGAGTTCACGTTGGCAGTTTTACAACAACTCTCTCTCCAGACCTTTTAGAGAAACCAATTATCAGCCCGAAGTTTTTATACTTTTTGGCACTCCTTATAGAATCGGCACTTTTCGGGGAGTTTTTGCTGGCGTGGGAATAAATCATCAAAGTAACGGTCGGGCAGATCCTCTAAGTAGAAGTTGGAATAGGGTAATTTTTCAATTCGGTTGGGAAGTAGATAAACTTCAGATTGTCTTAAAACCTTGGATTAGGATCCCGGAAGAAGAAAATAAAGACGACAATCCAAATATTGAAGATTATATGGGGCGTGCGGAATTAGAATTGAGCTATTCCGTTGGGAGGCATGTTTTTGATCTTTCCACCAGACATTCTTTACGCGGAGGCAATAGGAGTTATGCAAGTACAAGATTGGATTACTCCTACCGAATTATTAAAAATTTGAAATTCCACGCCCAGTTTTTTACCGGATATGGAGAAAGCATGATTGATTATAACCATAATCAAAGTGTTTTTGGAGTAGGTCTCTCTCTTTATTAAAAAGGCTATTTGCTTAGAAAATCACAAGTGTATTTATATAGAATTTTATTCATTCCCTATAAAATAAAAAACCTTCCCAAATTCTGAAAACAGACCTCGGGAAGGTTATTCTTATTGACATCGTTTTTAAAGGCTTCGTAAATATTAATATCTCGTTATAGCACCAAAGCCATTGAACTTATCCAATTCCCCTTTCGGAAGAAAAACAACATCGCCACCAAAATCCATATTGGCTTCAATCATTTCGTCATAGATATCATCAATTACTCCTGTTTCATTTCTGCGCTCATCGGAAACATATTCAATTTCATCTCCTTTCATAATCGCCGGTTGAAAAAGTCCTTGCTCTACAAATAAAGTTTGAATTCTACCTTCGGAAATTGCCTTCCATATTTCATTGGTATCACTCAAAAATTTGTTTTCACCAACGGCTTTCTTTAGATCTTCCTTACGAGAATTATTCTTTTTAACCACATAATCCTTCACTACTGCCCATGCCTCTTCTACAATGGAATGAACGGGATCATTAATTTTATTCTTATCTAGATATACCTCGAAGATGCTTTGTTTTTTATCTGCAATCTTCATATACTCATTTCGGTTTTCCTCAAGACCACAAATGAATACTGGAAGTGAAGTTCCTTTTCTAAGCTCGTTCACCTGTTTATCCGCTTGGTTAAAAAACTCAGCGATAAGGTTTGTCTGCTTTCCTTCCAGTGCAGCGGCCGCTTTATTAGCGGTTTGAAATAATGTGTTTTCAATTGGGAATGGCTTGCCTACCTCTTTGATTATTCTATCATTCATCGCTTCAACCAATCGAATTTTCTCTTGGCTCAATACCAAAATGTAATAATGTGTTTCCAAATGCACTGCTCTAATCAAATCTCGAGTTGCAAAAGTTTCGTCTATTACCACGCGGTCTTCTACCTTAATTGGCAATCGCACATATTCAGATACATCCTCATTGACAAAAAGAACCAGACTTTCCAGATTTTGGCTATGGTCTATAGACTCCGCAAGAGCGTTAACTCTATCAACCAACATCTTTGCATTTTTTTTATCAGTATCCGCCATTAAGCGAGTTTCAACCTCTTTGATCATATTTTTCAGCCGCAAGGCATCATTTAAATAATCAGGTTTGGTGCGGTGAGTGGTAATAATAATACTGATGCAATTCTCCGATCGAATGCTCTTCAATTCTTTGATTGTCATGTTCATATTTCTGAGTTTTAATTATTAATAAATATAGTATTTCTCTAAAAATAAGAAGGAATAATTCTAATTCCTTCATCTATAAAAATACTCAATTTATCTTTCAAAACCCAATGTAACTGAAGCTTACCTACAGATGAATGACAATTATCATAATTCTAACATCGACATCTTAAAGTTATATTAATGCATGCCGAGTTGAGGGATATTTAAAATAAGGATTTGCCTTGAAGTGCTATTGCTTCTCTTCAAGAGTAGGAAACTTAGCGGGAGTCAACAATAAAATTGTTAAGGTTATAACGGCCGCAACTACCATTCCGGCATACACATTATGGGTCGCTTCGAAGAATGCTTCTCTTAGATACAGATTTACATCAGACACTGAATTATGGGCTTGCAAAACTTCCACAACTTTATTTACACTGGGAAGTTCAGATTGAAGTGCCACAGGAGCATCCGTGATTTTATCGGTAATTACTGAGTTGAAAATTGCAGCAAATACCGCGGCACCGATACTCTGTCCGAAATATCTAGAAAACATGTTTGCACCTGTAACCACACCTCTTTGCCCCCAAACAACGGTAGATTGAACACCAACCATCAAAGGCGTTGTTATGAGTCCAAACCCCGCACCTAAAATCATTTGTATGGCGACCAAAGCCCATATGGGACCGGGAAAAGGTAGAAATAAGAAACTTGACGCCCCGATTATCACTATAATAATCCCGCAGAGTGCGGTATTTCTGAATCCGATTCTTAAATATAAATTTCCAGACAAGGATGAAGACAATGGCCATGTGATACTCATACTTGCCAAAATAAATCCAGCCGCCATTGCGCCAACCTCTGTTACGGATTGGGCAAATACGGGAAGGTACATGGTAGGACCCATCGTGGCGATCCCCATGCCTATCGTTGCAAGATTGGCACCCAAGAGAACACGTTTTTTCCAAACCCAACTGGGAAGTATAGGTTCCACGGCTCTGCGCTCGATTAAAATTGTGATATACGCCATTATTGCGGCTATTAGAACGATCACCAAGGTATTCCAAGAAAACCAGGGCCACGATTGCCCTCCTTGCAGCAACCCGAACATTACCACACTCCCGGTAACCAGCATGGCTCCCGCGCCCGCCCAATCTATTTTATGCCGTTTGGTCAATTTATCTTCATGAAGAAAATAGGCTATCAACGCTATTGCTCCCGCACCCATTGGGATATTTATCAAGAAAATCCACCGCCAAGAAGCGTAATCTGCCAATACCCCTCCAATCGCAGGTCCTAAAATTGCTGACACTCCCCATACGCTGGAAAGCCATCCTTGAATTTTTGCGCGTTCCTTTATGGTGTAAATATCTCCGGCAATCGTATTCACCGTTGCCATAATAGCGCCTGCCCCCACCGCCTGAACACCTCTAAACGCAATAAGGGAATACATATTCCAAGCGGCAGCGCAAGTGGCAGAACCGATTACGAAAACAATAATCCCAAATATCAAAATAGGTTTTCGGCCATAGATATCGGCCAATTTTCCATACACCGGAATTGTGATAGTCTGAATAAGAAGATAGATAGAGAACAACCAACTGAACAGGGAAAAGCCACCTAAATCTCCTACAATTTGCGGAATGGCTGTAGCCACAATAGTACTGTCCATTGCAGCCAAACTCATGGTCAACATTAGCGCAACAAGAATCCAATCCCGGCGCATTTCCTTCACGGGTATATCCTGCATTTTCTCTTTCTAAATTTTAGTGCAAAGGTATCTTTTTGGTCAAAACTCTTTTATAATTATCCTATTCTTTCTAAAAACACCTTCAGAAATGGTGACGCGTTATTTACATTAAAACCTGAATATGCGATACGGTCATATTTGAATTTCTACCTATTCTTTTCCACATTTCTCAAAAAATTCAGCATCTTTAGATTTACCTTATCTGCTTGGTCTACTGAAAGAAAATGACCAGCATTCTCGATAATCTCCCCTTGACCTTTAGGAATATGTTTTTCAGTAAGGCGAATTGTTCTTTTCGGATTAATGATATCTTCATCCCCTATAAGTACAAGAACCGGCATTTTTAGAGATTTTAAATCTTTGTTGGAAAATGGAGTCATCTGTACGGCCATATTACTAAGTGAATCGCTTTGTATGCCAAGATGATATTGCTCTATAGGAGGCATCAAGGTTGTCGGCATCAACAGACATGGTTTCCAGAGTTCGTTCCACACTCTTTTCTTGGGAAGAGAACACGTTGAGAATGTGTTTTACCAATCCGGTGCTCAGAGGAATCCAGGCTATTGTTTGCGCCGGACTGAGCAAAATTATACTTCTAATATCCCTGTGGCTCTTTAGCGCCAAATCTATTGCTAACCAACCTCCACGAGAAGCCCCAACCAGATGAAAAGAATCTAATTTTAAGGCCCATAAAATCTCTTGATACCATTCAGTAACTTCTTTAAGGTTTTTGAAGTCTGCAGTTTTATATTACTTTCCAGGTTCAATTATCAAATCGATCGCAAATAAACGATACTCTTTTGCCAACGCCATAGCATTGGGATACCACATAGAAGAACTGGCGCTCATTCCATGCATCAATACCAAAGGAACTCCATTTTTAGGACCAGTTAAAACAATATGCGCTATACCTTTTGATGTAGTGACGTAAAGCTCATCATATTCAATCCCCCATTTCTCCAGCGCCTTGTCATAGGCTTCAAAATAAGCCTTCTGCTCCTTAGTGGGGTTGGCTATATAATCTGGTTTAATTTTAAATTCCGCGTATTTATCCTGAATTTCGGTATTATTACCATCCTTGCAGGATATTAAAATGAAGAGAATTAATAGAGAAGATATAATGTTTAAATACTTCATGGAAAGCTCTAAAAAATGAGAGGGATAAAGATTATAATTCGCTTTAAGATAGAAATGGATTTAGCGGATTTTTAACGAATTCAAAGAAGGTAAGAAAAAACATTTTAGTCGAAATCATATATAGGCAACTCCTTTTGGGCTAAATTCTCTGCATCATCTACGCTTCTTAAAAACTCCAACATTTTTGCATTTACAAGATCGGTTTGATCTATTGTAAGAAAATGGCCTGAATCTAAAATCATCTCTGCTTCCGTCTTCGGGATATATTTTTCAGCTCTGCGGATACTTTGCTTTGTATTGAAGAGATCTCTATCTCCTATCAATAACAAAACTGGCATTTCCAACGATCTTAATTTTTTTCGAGAAAAAGGCTTCATCTGTACCATGAATTTATTCAATGTATCATTTTCTAGGGCAATCCGATATTGTTCAATATAATCCTTGTCTATTTTAGATGGGTCGTTGGACAAAGTTTCCATAGTACGCATTGCTCTCTTTTCTTTTGGATAGAAAACGTTGAGAATGTTTTTTAGCAATCCAGTGCTGGGTGGCATCCATATAATTGTTTGAACCGGACTTAAAAGAATCACGCTTTTTACCCTCTCATCTTCAAGGGCCAAATCTGCAGCTAACCATCCTCCCCGCGAGGTTCCTATAACATGATAGGAGTCCAAATTCAATTCAGTAAGCACTTCTTGGTACCAAGCATTAACTCCTTTAATTTTTTTGATATCTTCAGTTTTAAAAGATTTTCCCGGTTCAATAATTAAATCTATTGCAAAAACACGGTGCTCGCTTGATAAGGCTTTGGCATTGGGATACCACATAGTAGAACTAGCTGCCATACCATTCATCAAAACTACAGGAGTTCCATTTTGAGGCCCGCTAACAACTACATGCGCCGTCCCCTTGGATGTTTCAATATAAAGGTCCTCAAAATCAACTCCCCATTTTTCCATCGTCTTGTCATAGGCGTCGAAATATTCCTTTTGTTCAGGAGAAGGATTTAATATGTATTCTGGCTCAGCTTTGAATTTTGAATAGTCGTCTATATTGACACCTTCCGGTTCCAAATTTCCATAAGTGGTAAGGAATAAAAAGACCAGAGCTGGCAACATTTTCAGTTCTTCCATAGGGAGACATCAGTTTTAAATAGCGCACAAAGTTCCTGAAACTAAAGTTATTCCACATAGAATTTGTAGGGTTTTAACGAAAATTGCTACCTTATTCCACCAATCAAATTCCTATATGATCAAAACATTCACATCCCTTCTTTTCGTTCTCCTTTCCTTAAGCTTAGGTGCCCAAAATTTTGCAGAAAATTGGGAGAAAGTCATTGAATATGAGAAAAATGGCAGTATAAGATCCGCACTCGACGAGGTTAACACAATCTACGAAGAAGCCAAAGATTCTAAAAATGAGATACAGGTAATTAAAACCTTTTTCTTTAGATCAAAATACATTCAAACTCTAGAAGAGGATGCACAAAGTTTAATTATCCAGAATCTTCGACAGGATATGGATATGGTTAAGGACCCCAGTAAAACAATGTTGGAGTTTATCTATATCAGTTGTCTAAACACCTATTTAACTAAGAATGCAGTCGCAATTATAAGACGAACTCCGTTTGAAGAAAACACCTCTACAGATTTTTTAACCTGGACTCTTCCGGATTTTAAAGAGGACATTGACCATTATATTTCTAAAGCACTTGGGAAAAAGGAGTATTTAAAAAATATTCCCTTAAAAGATTTTCAGTTAATTTTAGATTTCAACGGTCTAGAAAATTTAGAAAACAAGAGCTTCTATGATTTTTTACTTGACAAATACATCGTTCTATATAACCACAGTATAGATCTCTCAAACTATACAATTAAGGATTATAAAACTTCAGAAAACTATTTATTTGGCAATTCTTCGGAATTCTTATCAATGGATTTTGATACTATACCCGAGTCAAATTTTAAAAAAGCCAGCCTTATATTTCAAGAAATAGAAAGGATACATCCAGGCAACCCCGAGCTTGTTTTGAACAGAATGGACTATTACAACCAGTCTATTTTTAACGATCCTCTTTCGTACCTTAAAACACTCAATCAGTTTCAAACGACTGTAAAAGATACCTCCGTATTTCAAGAGGTACAGTTGAAACGGGCAAATTTATATATTCAATTAGCGAGCAAAGCGGAAAATCCGGAATTCAATAAAAAGGCCAATATAATTTTGGACAGTATTTTAAAAACAGAATCGCGAAGTAATGTTTATAAAAATGCATTTTTAAAAAGTAGGGCTCTCAATAATAAGATTTTAAAAATACAATTAGAAAAGTTTATCTATGAAAATGAAAGCGTGCGAGCTTTTATAAACTTCAAAAATACGGACAGTTTGCATCTAAAAATTTTCCGACTAAATCACGATTTTTATTTAAAGAAGCATTCTTATAAGGGAGACAATCTTATAGCTACTATTCTTCAGAATCGTACAGCAGTTAAATCAATTTCCTATAAACTTCCGAATAAAGACGACTCTTTCGAATATTCTACAGAAGTTTTACTTCCTTCGTTGGAAAAGGGATTCTATGCGATAGTCTTTGCAGCTCAAAAATCAGATTTCGAAGATGGTGAGGTTAAAGATTTCGATTTTTTTACGGTTACTGATCTAGCAATTCTTCAAAATGACCAGAACAACAAGGATTATTTTCAGGTAATAAACCGAAAAACCGGAATGCCCATAAAAAAGGCTGAGATTGATTTTGACAAAAGGCAGAGCCGGACAAATAAAAACGGAATTGGACAGATTAAAAGAGAAAAAAGAAAACCTGATGACAAAAATTATGGCTCCCTACAAGTTACCAATGCTAATGACACGCTGACCGTAGGTTTATATAAAGGGTATTACTACAAATATGCCAAGGATGACTACGAAGATTTTAATGGAAAAGTCCAATTCTTTTTGGATCGCGCCATATATAGACCAGGCCAGAAAGTATATGTAAAGGGAATTGCCCTTCAAAATAAAAAGAATAAAAAAAGTGTTGTTCCCAACCTAACTGTTTTTGTCGAAGTTACAGATCCAAATTACAAAACCATTAAAGAGTTGGAAATCCAGACCAATGAATTCGGTTCATTTTCTTTCGACTTTATACTGCCCAAAAACATTACGGGTACCTTTACAATTGAAGCCAATGAGCCGGATGATATTGAAAACGATCCCTTGTATAGCAGGTGGCGCGATGAACATAAATTTTGGGATTACGTGGACTTCGATTATTCAGAAATGGAATTTGAAGTAGAAGAATATAAACGTCCCACTTTTAAAATCGATTTTGATCCTGTTAAGGAAAATGGGGTAGTCAATCAGGAAGTAAGTGTTACGGGAAAGGCCACTTCGTTTTCGGGTGTAAACCTAAACGATTCCAAGGTAATATACCGTGTGGAGCGAAAATCCTATCCCAATTATTGGCGTACCTATTATCCTGAAGAAACCAAAACCATCGCGGAAGGAGAAACCCTTACGGAAAGCGACGGAATTTTTCATATCGATTTTAATGCAATCCCTTACTCTAAATTTGACAAGAAGGATTTACCGATTTTTCAATATACCGTATATGCCGATATAACAGATTCAAGAGGAGAAACCCAAAGCGCAGAAGTTACTGTGAAAATGGGTTATCACAATCTCGCTCTCACCACCCTACTTCCCAATGTAATAAATACGAAAAAAGAAAATATTCTAAAACTCAACAGCACCAACCTCAACGGGGAGTTTATACCTACCAAAGGAAAGATTGATTTCTATTTTAAATCTGCATTGAGTCCTAAGGTTAAAGATCGTGTATTTCCGAGTCCTGATATTCCAGGCTTTACTAAAGAAGAATTTAAAAAACTCTTCCCTTATGAGAAAAACATTGAAGATGGAAATTCAGAAAGTCTGGTGTTTTCAAAAGAAATCGATACTGAAACGAAGAAAGAAATTTCACTAGATTTCTTAAAGTCCAAAGCAATAGGAAAATATAAACTTGTTTTTTCCGCAACAGATTCCGCTAATAATTTGATTGAAACTTCGTCAGAATTCACCCTCATTCATTCTGATGAAGATCTTGTGGATAAATTATTTACGATAAAACGAATAAATAAAAATCCCTTTGCTGATGGATATGTTGAGGTGGAAATCCATTCTCCTATTCATACTCTCTTTATAAATGTAATGACCCCAGAAGATTCTTCTTTCTCCTATAAACAGATAATTCTTAAAGATGGTTATGCCAAGACCAAAATAACATTCGATAGAAAAAACACTGAAAATCTAACCCTCGGCTTTCAGTCATATTTTGAAAACCAGTTTTTTGAGGAATCTTTATCTATCGAAAAAGAGAGTGACGCGGCTATTGAAATAGCAATAAGGAGTTTTAGAAATAAAATTGAACCGGGCAGCCACGAAACTTGGAGTTTTTCAGTGAACCAAAACAACAGAGGTATCCGTGCGGAGGTGCTTGCTTCCATGTATGACAGTTCATTGGATCAGTTTATCAAAACGGATTGGGAAACTTTAAGCATCTACACTTATTACGGAAGTTCCTATTACTCCCGTATTTCTGATCTCAGTTCAGAAAAGAGTTATACCACCTTACGAGGACTTAATCCATACCTTCCACAATTTTATTTCTCCCAAAAATATGTGGATTTATTTTGGTTTGGTTTCGACTTTACAAATCCGAGAGGAGTAACAGGCTATCAAAATGGAAAGAAAGAAATTTCGACAATCCCGCCTGGAGCCTCCACTGTTTTTGGCATAGTCACCGATGATACTGGCTTGCCGCTTCCTGGGGTCAACGTAATAGTTGAAGGTACAAGCCGAGGCACTCAAACTGACTTCGATGGATATTATTCGATAGATGTGGCACAAGGTGAAGAACTGGTGTTTTCATACGTTGGTTTCAATATTCAAACAATCCTAGTGGATTCCAACGAATACAACATTTCATTAGATCCTGGTTCAGCATTGGATGAAGTGGTTGTTACAGGATATAGCGCATCCGAGGAAATGGTTATGACTTCTGCAGTAGTTAATGTAAGTATAGAAGAGTTGCTTGCAGGAAAAGTGCCTGGAGTATTGGTTGCTCCCAATAATGAAATTTCAGGCGCAGGAACTTTGATACGAATACGTGGAACTTCCTCAATATCCTCAACCTCTCCTTTGGTTATTATTGATGGTGTTCCTATGGTTTTCGATAATAGTTCTGGCAATAGTATTGATGAAAACAGTATCATAAGTTTATCAGGTTTAGATCCTAACAACATTGCCAATCTTTCCATCTTAAAAGGAGAAGAAGCGATTTCACTATATGGAGCAAGCGCTGGAGAAGGTGTAATTGTCATTACAACAAAAAGTGCATTAGAAGAATTGACTCAAATAGAAACCCGAAAAAACTTTGACGAAACCGCGTTTTTTAAACCTCATCTCAGAACAGATAGAAATGGAAATATCAGTTTTGATTTTACAAGTCCCGAAGCACTTACGCAATGGAAACTGCGCTTATTCGCCCACGATAAAAAAGGCCAATCCGGTTATCTAGAAAATTTCACTATTACTCAAAAAGAGCTCATGATCGCGCCAAATATGCCGCGGTTCTTTAGAGAAAAAGATAGTATCTCAATTTCTGCACGAATTTCAAACCTAACTTCGAAAGAAAAATCTGGGATTGCCCTATTACAACTTTTTGATGCTGCCACTATGGAAGCTATCGACATGGAAATGGGCAATGAGATTAACCAACGCACTTTTAAAACCACTTCTAAAGGAAATGACATAGTCACTTGGACATTAAAGATTCCTGAAGGTCTGCAAGGAGTACAATATAAAGTGGTTGCAAAATCAGGCAACTTTACGGATGGTGAGGAAAATCTAATCCCCGTTTTGACCAATACAATCTTGGTAACCGAAAGCATTCCTCTCTGGGTAAGAGGAAACACTGAAAAGGAATACAGCTTTCCACAACTTAAAGAAAACGCTTCTACCACACTAAAAAACCATCAGCTGACTTTGGAATACACTTCCAATCCAACTTGGTTGGCAATTCAGGCCCTTCCTTATTTAATGGAATATGAGCACGATTGTTCTGAACAGGTTTTTGCGCGTTATTATGCCAATTCTATCGCTTCGGAAATCCTCAACAGCAATCCAAAAATAGCTGACTATTTTAAAAATAATAAAGTTGAAAACTTGGAATCTAAACTTGAGCAAAATGAAGAATTGAAATCGATAATTCTTTCAGAAACCCCATGGTTTAGGGATAGCCAGACCGACGACGAAAAGAAAGCGAGAATGGCACTTCTTTTTGATTTGGATAAATTAGCTGAAGCCCAAGAATCTACTTTCAACAAATTACGCGAGCAACAAATGTCCAACGGTGGATTCCCTTGGTTTGAAGGTGGAGAACCCAATGAATTCATAACACGCCACATAGTAGCTGGCTTTGGGAAGTTAAACAAAAGAAAGAATGCATCCGGTCAAACCTATAAAGTAATAACAGATAATGCTCTGAACTTTATAGATGAAAAGTTTTTAGAAAGAAATAAGAAAAGAGAAGAATCAGATAAAATTACTTCGTTTTTAAATACTGTAGAAAAACACTACTTGTACACACGAAGCTTTTATTTAGAAAGCAATCCTCCGAATGATTCTTTACAAGGTATTATTAATAAAAGATTAATCGAATTAAAGAAAGACTGGTTAGAGAAGCCGCTTTATCAGAAAGCCCTTTCTTCCATCATTTTCTATCGTTTTGGTGATTCGGCGACTTCCAAAAAAATAGTGCACAATCTCAGGGAGACGGCTTCCAACAATGAAGATTGGGGAATGTACTGGATTGAAAACAAACCAGGTTGGGATTGGTATACAGCTCCTATAGAAACTCAAGCTTTGTTGATTGAAGCCTTTGCTGAAATAGAAAATGATAAGGAGTCAGTAGATGCTATGAAGGTATGGCTGTTAAAAAACAAGCAAGTAAAACAATGGTCTTCCACAAAATCTACTTCCGAAGCTATTGATGCTATGCTCCGCTTTGGAAAAGATTGGACCAATGTAAAAGATCAGACTCTCTTTAAGTTGGGCGACTCCAAATTGCTCGATCAAAAACTCTCGACAGCGGAAAAAGAAGTGGAAACCGGTTATTTTAAAATAAACTTCGACGCTATAGAGATTCAAAAAGATATGGCGAATCTTTCAATTCAAAACAAATCGGAAGTGCCTGGTTTTGGCGGATTCTATTGGCAATATTTCGAAGAAGCCGATAAAATTGAATCAAATTCAGAGAAACCTTTAAGCGTTAAAAAAGAGCTGTATTTAAAAAAGAACACTCCTAAAGGTCAGCAACTTCAAAGAATCACAGAGAAAAATCCTTTAAAGCTTGGTAATTTGATCACGGTTCGGCTGATTGTTTCCACAAAGGAAGATATGGAATACGTACACTTAAAAGATATGCGCGCTTCGGCCTTTGAACCCGTGGACGTAATTTCAGAATACACCTATACCGATGGATTGGGATATTATAAAAGTACTCGAGATGCCGCTACACACTTCTTTTTTGATAAGATAAACAAAGGAACTTACGTTTTGGAATATGAGGTAAGAGCCAACAACATTGGAAATTTCTCAAATGGAATTTCCAACATTCAGAGTATGTATGCTCCGGAGTTTGGAGATCATTCCGAGGGGATAAGGGTTATTATTACAGAATAGGTCCAAAAGAAAAAGACCTCACAGGTTTCAAAAACCTGTGAGGTCTAATAACTTAATTAAATCTACTTTTAGGTGATTACTTCGACAAGGTCAACTCATCAATAATATGTGTAGCCCCGGCAAATTTGTCAATTAAAAATAGAACATAACGGATGTCTACACTTATAGTTCTTTGTAATTCTTCATCAAAAATTACATCTCCAGCCATAGCTTCAATATTTCCATCAAAGGCAAGTCCGATCAATTCTCCTTTTCCATTAAGAACAGGAGAACCCGAATTTCCACCAGTAATATCGTTATTGGTTAAAAAGTTAACAGGCAAATGACCATCCTTATCTGCGTATTGACCGAAATCTTTTTTCTCATAAAGATCAATTAACTTCTTCGGCATATCAAATTCATCATCACCTGGTTGATATTTCGCTACAGTTCCTTTTAAAGTAGTGTAGTAGTTACCTTTTGCATCATTGCGTTTATCAGCAGGTAGAGAAATTACTTTACCATAGGTCAGTCTCAAAGTGCTATTGGCATCTGGATAGTATTTTTTATCCGGATTTTGAAGTCGCATTCCTTGAACCATCAATCTATAGGCACGTTGGAAATCGTTGTCCCATTGTTTTTGCTCGTCAGACTTGTAACGGTATCTTGTAAGAAGGTCTGAAGAAAGCTCAAACAATGGATCTGTTTTTAAAACCTCAGCATCTGGTTTGGCCATAAATGCATTCAGCTTTTCCTTAGATTCGAAAATACTGTTCTTAAAAGCTTTATCAACATACTTGGACCAAGCTTCCACAGTATTGTTTTTAGCTGCTATTTCTGGAACAAGAGGCGCAATATTTTTAGCTTTCTTGGAATATAAACTTAACTGTGAAGCCAGCATTTCTTTTTCCAACGGAGTATATAGACCCTCGTAAAGCGTTCCAATTTCCTCTTCCAACTTTGGTCTCAATTCCGCTTGTTTAGCTTCATTTTGCTCCAAATAATATTCGATTGATTTACCTAAACGATACGGTACAGTTGCCATACGAGTTCTAAGTAAAAGACTCATGTAGTTGGTATTGCTACTGGTTTCATTTGTCTTTTTATAGTATTCATTGATAATTGGCATCACATCGGCATACTCACGATTTTTCTTTTTGGAGGCCCATTTTTGGAAGCTTTGTTCGTCCGCATATTTTGTCTTTGCAGTTTCATGTTGCTTTAGAGCATCAATCATTCCTTGACGATTTTTCCAATAGTTGGCAATTCCTGCATAGCTGGAAGCATAATCCAGACTTACCTGCTCGTCCATGGCCATGTATTTTTCCAGAACATCCATAGAAGTCCTTGAAGCTTCTACCCAAGCAGGATATGCGTAATTTACGTTTTGCTCGATTCCAGCACCTGGCATCCAACGGTTGGTTCTCCCAGGATATCCTAAAATCATTGCGAAATCATTTTCGTCATACCCTTTAAGGCTAGTGGTTAAATGATACTTTGGTTTTAGCGGAACGTTACTTTCAGAATATTCAGCAGGGTTGCCATCTTTATCGGCATACACTCTAAATAGAGCGAAATCGCCTGTGTGTCTTGGCCATTCCCAGTTATCCGTATCACCACCAAATTTTCCTATGTCTTTTGGAGGAGTTCCCACCAAACGCACATCGGTATAGTCTTGATATACGAAATAGTAAAATTCGTTTCCGTTATAGAATGATTTTACAGAAACGGTATATTTTCCGCCTTCGTTATTTTCTTGTTCAATCTTGGCGATTTCACGGTTAAGGGCTGCTTCTCTTTCCTCTTCCGTCATTTTATCGTTCACTTGCGCAAGCATACGTTTGGTAACATCGTCCATACGTACAAAGAAACGAACAGAAAGGCTTTTGGGTTTTAATTCATCCTTTAGGGTTTTTGCCCAAAATCCATTATTAAGGTAATCCGCTTTAGCAGTGGATAGACCAGCGATTGCACCATAACCACAGTGGTGATTTGTAAGAACAAGACCTTTATCGGAAATAATCTCGGCAGTACAACCTCCACCAAATTGGACAATGGCATCTTTTAGACTGGCATTGTTTACACTATAGATTTCTTCGGGCGTAAGCTGAAGCCCCATTTTCTGCATATCGCGATGATTTAATCGCTCAATATGCATCAAAAACCACATTCCTTCGTCTGCCTGAGCAGGCAACGCGAATGCAGCAACAATAAAACAGATAATTAATTTTTTCATTAAAAGTGTGTTTGGAATTAAATATGATTTAAAAAAAAGGAAGCGTAAAGATACTGGGATTACGCTTTCTTAAGACTATAAACCCATCAAAAAGTTTAAAGACGGCTTACTTTAACTTTTAATGGTTTCAATAGTGCTGAAATGAATTGAAGAGATTTTTAAAAATTTGAGCGGCATCCACAATAGTAATTCATCGTTTAGACCCCCCGCTGGTGCGCGATTGCATTGCGTTCCATACCAAATTCTTTTTTTCCCTTCCGAAATCCTGATTCAACCATAATACTGAAATACCACAATACCATCCAACAATCCTTTTTCATCTGCATAATCCGAAGCACTGCTATAAACATAATCTTGCGCCTTATAAACCAATCCAGCATCAACAGGATTATTGTGGACATAACTGATCTTCTCCCAAATAACCTTGTTGCTCCACAACTCGATGGGTTTAGTATCGTGTCTACAAAACTGATACTATTTTACATTGGATGATTTTGCGGCAGCTTTTTTAAATTGCTCCAGTAGAAATTCCTTTCGACTCTCTCTTGGATTCTCCTGTATGGCTTTTACGACAGCCTTGCTCGTAAACCGTTTAAAATCTCCTAACAGAAGCGACGGATGCTGACCCTTTACACTTCGAAAAACCAAGTGGACATGATTCGTCATAATACACCATGCTATTATCTCCATCCCTTTCTCCTTTTGGCAAAAGGAAAGGCTTTGCAATAGAATATCCTTGTACTCATTGCGAGTAAAAACATCGAGCCACTCCACCACCGCGAAACTTACAAAATAAAGACCTTCTGGATTATGGAACCTGCCAGCCGGTTTACCCGCCGAAGGAGGGCTGGCTTGTAATTACGATTCATACTCTAAAGATATTGTTATTTCTTAATGTCAGGAAAACAAAGACTGGTAAATGATATCGAGACAAGAAAAGTTAGTACTGTCACTACATTAAAGCTTGGGAGACCACGCGATGCAATCGCGCGGGAGCGGGGGGTATTATAGCATTCAACGTTTGCGAACATATTCCTCCCCATGCCAAAGAAGCTTATTCTTGTTGACAATTTTTACATAATCATCATTTAATCTTTTAAGACTTAAGAATTCAAAGTTCACATCCGGGATATAGATTTCGAAAACATTGGCCTCCGGATCTTTTATTTCATGCGGTTGTGTCTCTACTAATAAAGTCTCTGTATTTGATAATCTGAATTGAAATTCTGGGTTAACTAAAGCAGTTATATCAAACCCTTTGATTTCCTTTTCTTTAGGAATAACAATTTTATTAGCAAAAATAATCTGATCTTTTTTTTGAGTATTATAAGGAAAGTCTTTTGTAAAAAGAAGGATGCTATAAGCTAAACCGCTTGATTTCCATTTATTTTTTACAAAAAAATCCTCAATTGGGTTATTAATGATAAAATAAAGAGAATCCGATGAGAAATCTTTTCTTTCAGTTACTTCAATCGGCTTCATTATATAAAAATCAAAGTTTGAAGGAGACTCCAAAGCAGCAAAACCACGAGAATCCATTCTCCAGGTTCCATAACTTATCGTATCGCAACAAATTATTGGATTCATGTGGACTTGTTTATAACTATCATAATAAACAAAGTTATTGTCTTGAAATTTCAATTCAATCCATTTTCTTTTTTTATTCACATATACACCTTCCAATTTAAAATCTGTTGGCAAATAAGACAGACTTTCACAAGAAAAAAGAAACAATAGAATAGCAGATAAAATAAATATTTTCTTCATTATAAGCCATTTTGTTTATAAAACCCACTTTTTTGATGTTGTAAGTGAAGTAAGTTTATTTGTTTATATATCGGTTTTCCATTTTGTTTTAATGAACCAATTTTCTTAGTCATCTGAACTTGATTAAATGTGCTGGGAATAATGTCTCCACTTCTCTACGCACGCCTCAATATCTTCTGGAATAGGAGCTTCAAAACGCATAAACTCATTGGTAACCGGATGGACAAACCCGAGAGTTCGGGCGTGCAACGCTTGTCTAGGTAGGATCTTAAAACAGTTGTCAACAAACTGCTTGTATTTTGTAAAAGTAGTTCCCTTTAAAATCTTCTCTCCGCCATAGCGCTCATCATTGAAAATAGTATGACCAATATATTTCATATGAACCCTAATCTGGTGTGTTCTTCCGGTTTCCAATCTACATGAAACCAAAGTAACATATCCCAAACGCTCTAAAACCTTAAAATGCGTAACGGCAGGTTTTCCCTTCTCTTCTTCATCGTTTTCATAAACCGTATTCTGTAGTCGGTTTTTTGGATGTCGTCCTATATTTCCCTCAATAGTCCCTTCATCTTCCTCAATATTTCCCCAGACTAGCGCTATATATTCGCGTTCGGTAGTTTTATCAAAAAATTGCTTTGCCAGAAGGGTCATTGCTTCTTCCGTTTTGGCTATAACCAAAAGACCGCTGGTATCCTTATCTATTCTATGGACCAAGCCCGGACGGTTATTAGTTACTGTACCATCGGGTGCATTGAGGTTATTCGGTAAGTTTTCAAAATGGAAAGTTAGTGCATTTATCAAAGTTCCGCTATAATTGCCATGCCCGGGATGCACTACCATACCAGGGGGTTTATTGATTACGATAACGGCGTCATCTTCATAAACAATATCCAATGGAATATCTTCGGGCACCAGCAAAAACTCGTAAGGAGGATGCTCAAATAGAACGGTAACAACATCTCCGCCCTTCACTTTGTAATTTGATTTTACAGGATTTCCGTTAACATGAATATTTCCGGCAGTTGCAGCTTTTTGAATTTTATTTCGAGTAGCTTTCTCTACAAGGTTCATCAAGTATTTATCTACTCGAAGTGGGTTTTGACCCTTGTTTGCCACAAAGCGAAAATGTTCATATAAATCATCATTTCCACTCGTGTCGTCAAATTCATCTTCATTAGAATTCATCATGTTCCTCTTCATTTTGGATTGGATCTTCATCTGTGGAGCTTCCTTCAGTCTGCAATCTATTGAGAGATTGATCTCCAACGATCAGATCGATTACTGAAGTTTTTTGGATTGCCGTTCCCGGTTTAAGTTCTTCGCCGTTAAAACGCATTTCCAGAACGTTATCGCTAATATGGGGTCTATAACTTATTTTTCCAATCACAAATCCCATTGCCAATAGCGTTGGTTCGGCCTGACGTTTGGTTTTCCCAAGTACATCTGGAACTTCAACCTTTCTGTAGCCAGAGGGATTTAGCGTTAAATATAACTTCCTATTTTCTTTTACAAATTTACCTGGCTTTGGAATCTGCTCAATAACGGAAAACCTTGGATATTCTGGGTTATAATTGGCCGAATCCAAGATTGCATATCGCAGATCCATTTCGTCCAAGGTTTGCTCCACCTTATCTAAACTCATAGATGACAAATCTGGAACTTGAATTTTTTCATTATGATTTGTAGAGATGCGAAGCCACCATAGAATCAAGAATCCCAACGCAATAAGAACTCCAATAGCCAAGAGCAATTGCTTTAGAAATGTCTTGGTGAAAATAAATCGGAAAAACGTCATATATTTTTTTGTTAAGCTGCAAAAATAGGAAATTCAAAGGTAGTATGTTTTAATGAAATCGAAATCGAAACTGAAACCGAAATCGAAACTTATTACCGGAGTGCCAAAAGTCGTAACTCTGAACCCATAACTGATAACTCTGAACTAAATTTCCCTACTTTTGCAAACGCAGATTCTAATCTTTTGTTATGCAGAAAAAACATATAGCCGTCGCTATGGGCGGGTATTCCAGCGAATTCGAAATTTCCATTAAAAGCGGCAATGTAGTTTGCGATGCGCTTGACAAAAATAAGTACGAAGTTTATCCTATCCACATCTTGGAAGATGGCTGGGTTTATCAAGCTGCCGATGGAAGTAAATTTCCTATAAATAAAGCAGATTTCAGTTTTGAAAATGGTTCCGTTACCATTAAGCCCGATGCAATTTTCAACACTATCCACGGAACACCGGGAGAAGATGGATATCTGCAGGCATATTGGGACCTTCTTGGCATTCCACATACCAGTGCAGATTACTACCAAGCGGCGCTAAGTTTCAACAAGAGAGATTGTCTTTCAGTGCTGAAAGGCTTCGGAGTTCTTTGTGCCAATTCGTATTTTGTAAACAAAGGAAATGAAATCAATATTGAGGAGATTGTGAAAAAGACTGGTTTGCCCTGTTTTGTAAAACCCAATCGTTCAGGTTCCAGTTTCGGAATAAGCAAGGTCCATACCATGGAAGATTTGATTCCAGCCTTAGAAAAAGCATTTTCAGAAGATAGTGAAGTTATTATTGAAACCGCTTTAATAGGAACTGAAGTCCAAGTGGGAGTCTACAAAAATGGCAATGAAGTAATTGCGCTCCCTGCAACCGAAATTGTATCGGAAAACGAGTTTTTTGATTACGCAGCAAAGTATTTGGGAAAATCTGAAGAAATTACGCCCGCCCGAATTTCAGATAAAGAAACCGAAATGCTTCAGCATGAAGCGAAACGTATTTATCAAATCCTTAATATGAAAGGTATAAGTCGAAGCGATTTCATTATACAAAAAGGGAAGCCTTACTTTTTGGAGATCAATACCAATCCTGGACTTTCCAAAGAAAGTATTGTTCCCAAACAAGCGCGTGAGGCCGGAATGACGCTAACGGCATTTTTTGATATATTAGTTCAGAATGTACTAAAATAGTTACAAGTTTTCAGGCTACAGGTTACGGGTTATCATTCAAAATTCAACCTTTAACTTGCAACGCCTTCCTTGCAACTTTAACCTGAAACCTAGACCAATGAAATACTACCTCTTAGCTGGCGAAGCGTCTGGAGATTTACACGGCGCCAACTTAATGAAAGCTTTAAAAAAGGAAGATCCCAATGCGGAGTTCCGTTTTTGGGGTGGAGATTTGATGAGGGCAGTGGGCGGAACGGAAGTAAAGCATTATCGGGAACTAGCGTTTATGGGGTTTTTGGAAGTAGCCATGAACCTTGGTACCATTCTAAAAAATATAAAATTCTGCAAAAGCGATATTGAGTCCTTTAATCCTGATGTTATTATTTTTATTGATTATCCAGGATTCAACCTTCGAATAGCCAAGTGGGCAAAATTAAAAGGTTATCCAACCCATTATTATATTTCCCCACAAATTTGGGCGTGGAAAGAAGGACGGATAAAAGATATCAAAAGAGACGTAGATGAAATGTACGTCATCCTTCCTTTTGAAAAAGATTTTTATGAGGGAAAACATAATTTTCCGGTACATTTTGTAGGGCATCCCTTGATTGATGCCATCCACAAGAGGAAACAAATAGATCCTGAAAAATTTAAAACGGAAAACGGATTGGACAAACGTCCAATAATCGCGCTGCTTCCGGGAAGTCGGAAACAGGAAATCAAGAAAATGCTGGAAGTAATGATATCCGTAGCTCCTGATTTTAAGGAATATCAATTTGTCATTGCGGGCGCTCCAAGTCAAGAAAAGTCTTTTTATGAGCACTTTCTATCCTTCAAAAACGTTCATTTTGTAACCAACAAAACCTATGACCTATTAAGTATTTCGGCAGCAGCTCTAGTAACTTCGGGTACTGCAACATTGGAAACTGCACTATTTAAAGTGCCCCAAGTGGTCTGCTATAAAGGAGGTAGAATAAGTTATGAAATTGCAAAACGTGTAATAAATCTGCAATATATTTCATTGGTGAACCTAATCTTGGATAAAACCGCGGTTACGGAGCTTATTCAATCGGAATTCAATACGGCGCGACTTAAGGAAGAGTTGGAGAAAATTTTGGATTCGGAGAAACGTGAAGAATTGTTCTGGGATTATTATGAATTGGAGAAGAAGTTAGGAGGACAAGGTGCGAGTTCAAAAACTGCCAAATTAATATTCGAAAGCATTCAAAAATAAACCAACAAAAAAGATTATTTAAATCGTTTTAACATAAAAATAAACCACCATATTTCTCCGATTTTTTAGCCAAGGATTTTAATAGGTTTATTTTATATCTTTAGCATGTAAAAAACAAACTATTCGAGATGAAAAGAGTTCTTTTCCTTTGCTTACTAACCTTATTTTTTATTTCCTGTGGAGGTAGTAAGCAATCCAGCACAGCAGACAAGACCTATCTACATCGAGCAGATATTGCCAAAAAACCTATACATCGTGTAAATCCGAACCGGAACAACACCAGACCAGCAAAAGAGAAGAAGGTCGAAATCTATGAGGAAACCCTAGAATATTCTATTGATAGCCGTCAAGAAATTATTGATTATGCCAAGACTTTTCAAGGTACGCGTTATAAATTTGGCGGAACTACATCTGCAGGCATGGACTGCTCCGGCTTAGTTTGCGTTGCTTTTCAAAAAGAAAACATAGAATTACCGCGTATTTCTCGTGACATTGCTACCAAAGGCGTTCCCATTTCTTTACGGGAAATTGAAAAAGGTGATTTGGTATTTTTCAAGACTACCAAAAAAAATGTTATTAGCCATGTAGGTCTTGTGGTAGAGGCCAACGATGGAGAAGTTAGATTCATTCATTCCACTACCCAAGCTGGGGTAATTATTTCTTCTCTGGACGAAACATATTGGAAAAAAGCCTTTGCTGAAGTTAGAAGGATCATTTAAACATGAGCCTGAGAGTTTTGACAAATATTTCGGCGTTTTTCCGTATTTAAGCTTAACCTGAATTTAGATCTGTGATTTTCTTTTAGAACTATTTTGAACTAAAAGAAGAACAAAATCGATAACTGCATTTTCTAATCATATATCGTTGAAAATTTGTCTTTTATCAGTATATTAGACTGTTCTTTTCCCTTACTTAAAGATTTCTTCCCGCACTTATCATCAACTCCTTTTCCCCTTATTGTAGATAATTATTCTCTCCGCTAATAGTATGGGGTCAATTTCCAATTATCACTTCTTGATTACTCCCAATTGATTTTAGGTTTCACTAACAATTTGGGGTATGATTTGGAATCATTCTGTTCTTCAGAAATTTTATTGATCCCATCTGGACCACTGAATACAAAAGGATATTCAGATGAAATTTGTCAATTTTGCAATAGTCCGATTTTCAGGCTTTTTGGTGGCAGGTATTCTCGTGGCCCATTACTTCCCTATAACCATTTTTATTTCAGAATTTCTTATAGCAAGTCTTATAGGCGCTTGTCTTTTGTGGTATCTCGCAAGACATCAGCTGATTCAGAACATTTATTTTGGAACAGTTGTTTACCTATGTTTTTTCACTATTGGATACTTGAGTTACCAGGCGAGAGAACCAAATTTTCAACCCAAACATTATTTGAATAGTGCATCTCCTGAAAACCATCTGATAGAACTAAAAATTAGGGAATCCATAAAACCCGACCCCTTCAATACAAGATATTTTGCGGATGTTCAAGCCATAGATGGCAAAAGTTCCAAAGGCAAAATTCTGGTAAGCATTTCTAATAACAATGAGGTGAAAAGCTATTTATCCGATGAAATTTTATTGGTCTATACTCCTATTTTGGAAATCCCGAAATCGTTGAATCCACATCAATTCGATTATGCCAACTATTTGAAAAACCTAGAGGTTTATGGACAAATACGGATATCCCATAAAGACATTCTTTTAAGTAAGATAGGGAGTAAAACAGTTTTCGGGCAAGCGCAGAATTTCCGTGCCCAGGCAATAAATAAGCTAAAGATGACGGAAATATCTCCAGATGAAAGAGCAATTATTCAAGCCCTTGTATTGGGCGAAAAGAAAGATATCAGCAAGCAACTCTATGAAGAGTATGCAGCTGCGGGGGCGGTCCATATTTTAGCTGTTTCCGGTCTTCATGTGGGAATCTTGTTCTATATCCTAGGATTTGTTTTCAACCCCTTAAAACGGTGGAAATATGGCGCTATTCTTCATTCCATAATCATTGTAGTATTGTTATGGGGATTTGCGCTGCTATCTGGACTTTCCCCTTCTGTAACAAGAGCTGTTACGATGTTCAGTTTCTTTGCTTTGGCACAGATTCTCGCTAGGCGAACTAGTTCTATAAACACCCTCTTTCTTTCGTTCCTTACGCTTTTAATCATCAATCCAATGTGGTTATTCCAAGTTGGATTCCAGTTAAGTTATTTGGCCGTGTTTTTTATTCTTTGGCTCAATCCATTGTTGTATAAAGTCACCTATTCCAAACATAAAATTTTGCGTAAAGCCAAAGGAATTATTGGTGTGACCATTAGTGCTCAACTTGGAGTTTTACCACTTAGTTTATATTATTTCCATCAATTTCCAGGATTATTTTTGCTCACAAATATTGTGGTTCTGCCTGCGCTTTCCATTTATATGGTTGGCGGGATTATTATAGTACTATTATCCCTGTTTGAAGCCTTGCCCAACTGGCTGGCAGCTACCTATAATTTTATGGTAGAATGGCTCAACGCATTTATTCATTGGGTAGCAGTTCAGGACAATTTTCTTTTTAAGGATATTCATTTCTCAAACATAAAAGTATTCGCAACATACCTGCTAATATTTACTTCCTTTTTATATCTGAGGAAAATGGAACACAGAAAGTTATCCTTGGCCCTACTTTCGGTCATCATTCTTATTTCAGTTTATATTTTTGACGATTATAAAACTTCAACCAGTGAAGTTGTGATATTTCATAAATATAAAGCCACAATAATCGGGCATAAAAATGGATCGAAATTAAATGTATTTAAAAAGGATTCAGGTGAAAGTTTGAGGGAATCATTTCCTATAAAGGCATATAAAGTTCAAGTTGGAACTAAAAAATATTTAGAAGCACCTCTGCCCAATGTATTTCGCGTAAAGCAGAAAAACATAGTATTGGTGGATAGTCATAATGTTCTTCCAAAACAGCAGAAAATCAATATGGTTTTACTTTCAGAAAGCCCAAGAATTAACATGAATCGACTGATTGATAGTCTAAACCCAGAACAGATTATTGCAGATGGGAGTAATTTTCCTTCCTATGTAAGAAGATGGAAAGAAAGTTGCGAATCAAAAAAGCTCCCGTTCCACTATACCGGGGAACAAGGAGCTTTTGTGATAAAATAAATTGTTAGTCAACCAATAACCAACAGAATTCTAAGTGGAACTTCTGTTGCATTGGATAAAGATTTTAGAAAGTGTGTTTAAATTCTTTTTGATATTTATCCCAAGCTTCGGCAGTGGTAACTTTTAAATAATCATCGCTTTGGATCATCTTCAGAAATATCTCCAATTGTTGTGGTGTTCTATATCCAGGCACTGCTTGGATGAGATCGCCATTTTCCTTAAAAAACACAACGGTTGGATATGCATTTACTTTAAGTGCATGTGCAAATAAATGCTGGGAGTTTCTGCCTTTTCTTTCGGGTTGATAATTAGGATTGGTATAGGTGAAGTCTTGGTATGTGACGGTTTCATTTCCTTCGGCATTGAATTTTACGGAATAATAATTTTTATTCAGATATTCAATTACGCTTTTGTCGCTAAAGGTATTTTTATCCAGCAATTTACAGGGGCCGCACCAAGTAGTGTAAACATCCATAAATATCTTTTTCGGATTTTCCTTCTGGGCAGCAAGGGCCTCCTCCATGGTCATCCAATTGATTTGTTGTGCTTGGGTCGTGCCAATGGCAAGTACAAAAAGAAAGAATATTATATTTTTCATTGAAATCAATTTTATATTTTCAAAAATACGAAACAAAAAACGTTCCACAAGGGAACGTTTTAATTGTAGGTTCTATTGTATTACCGAATTCCGTGCATGAGTCTTTTTAGAACTGGATTTAACATCATGGCAATAAAACCAACGCCAATAGGGATAATTGTAAAGATCAAGAAGAAGGTTCCAAGTGAATATTCCTCGGAAATTTTATCAATCATTCCACCCATTGTATTGGCCGCTTTTTGACCCACTGCAATGGCAAGATACCATACACCGAACATAAAGCCTATCATTCTTGCCGGCACTAATTTACTTAAATAAGAAAGCCCCAGAGGAGACAGGCACAACTCGCCCATAGTATGGAGCAAATATGCAAGGATAAGGAATATCATGCTCACCGAAGCTGTTTTGGCGCCGGAAGGGATGTCCATTGCCCCATAGGATAAAATGGCAAAACCAAGCCCTAATAGCACTAACCCAATACCATATTTCATTGCAGCACTTGGATTGTACTTGCTCTCCCACCATTTTGAAAAAAGAGGTGCCAGTGTAATAATAAAGAAGGAGTTCAATATTCCAAACCAAGTAGCATCTACTCTTAATTCTTCTGAAAATGCTTTGTCATAAATACGATATAGCACCAATGCCCACACGAGGATAAATGCGATGGCCAGAACAATATTTGACGCTCCAATTTTCGTAAATGTTTTCTTGAAAATAAGCGTAATCACATAGGTGATAATTATCAAAGGAATGGTTGTCAACAAACCATCTACAATCTTAAATATTGTTGCAGAATTTCCAGCTAAAGTTCTATCCGTATAATCACTCGCAAACAAGGTCATTGAACCTAATGACTGTTCAAAAAACGCGAAGAAAAACACAGTAAAAAGTGCGAATATGGTCACAGCGATCAATCTGTCGCGAACGATGGGAAGGTAGCGCGCAATCCTTGTTACCAATAAAACTAAAAACATAGCTAAGGCAGCTAATACAACCACGTTCGTACCGCTCATTCCGCCAAGTTCAAATGGCACCAAGGATTTTCCGTAAATAGTGTCCAGCGGATCGTTGAACAAATACAATAGACCTCCAATAGAAGACAGTACAATCAATGCATAGTCGAAAACAGTAAATGGGTTCAACTTAATAGCGGCTTCTACCTCTTCCTCTATTTCGGCAGGACTTTCATCTCTTTCATCCGCAGGAATAACCACGTCGGTTTTTTCACCAGGCTTGGCACCAATTTTTCCGAATATCTTGTGCGCCAGAATAAACTGAAGCATTCCCAAGAACATAAAAATTCCAGCTAAACCGAAACCGTATGCCCATCCATAATTTTCTGCAAGGTATCCACATAGCATCATTCCGAAGAATGCCCCCGCATTTACACCCATATAGAAGATAGTGTAAGCGCCATCCTTTTTGGATTCTCTGGTTTTATACATCTCAGAAATAATAGATGTAATGTTCGGTTTAAAGAAACCAGTTCCTATCACCAAAAGAGCCAATCCTAAATAGAAAGATGAAGTAGTCTCAAGGGCCATAGCTGCGTGTCCCAGCGTCATAACTACACACCCTATAACGACCGCAATTCTATATCCTGTGAATTTATCTGCAATCCAACCCCCAATGATTGGTGTTAAATACAAAAGTGAAGCATACGTACCAATTAAGGCCAACGCATGTTCACGGGGCCAATCCCACCCAGGATTATCGCTCATCAATGGAGCTGTTAAAAACAGAATCAATAGAATACGCATTCCATAGAAGGAAAAACGCTCCCACATTTCAGTAAAGAAGAGGATAAAGAGGCCGACAGGATGTCCTAGAACAGTGTCTTTAAATAGATTTTCAATATCGGTATTCATAGGAGTTATTTTAAAATTTAAAAGTTTTGGGGGTTTTTAAAATCAATAATTCAAATTAAAATATCGGTGCTATTATTTTATTCCGTGCATTAATTTTTTGATAAATGGGGTGAGAACAATAAGAATTAAACCACTGGCAATTCCAGCATAAAATAAGTATTCATAAAGATTTATATATCCGGCTTTTACTAGAACGAAGTTTCCTCTGTCCTCAAGGCCCACGCTTGACATATCTGAAATCATGGCCGCAATAAATTCTGAACTTGCTGTTGCCAAAAACCAAACTCCCATCATAAATCCAACAATCTTTGCCGGTGATAGTTTGGTCACAACCGATAATCCGATTGGCGATAAGGACAATTCACCACACGTATGAAGGAGATAGGCAATAACCAGCCAATAATAGGCAACTTTTCCTGCTTCCCCAGATAACTGCCCTCCTAAAACAAGAGCGCCAAATCCGAGCCCAACCAAAATTAAAGCATAGGCAAATTTATATGAAGTACTGGGATTGAGTTTCTTTTTATCCAACCATACCCAAAGTCTTGCAAAAGGAATTGCCAAGGTGATAATAAAGAAGGCATTCAGACCCAAAAACCAGCCAGGTTTTAGATCGAATCCAAAAACATTGAGATCTATAATACGTTCAGCAAAAAGATTTAGGGACATATATGCTTGTTCATAAAGCGCCCAGAAAACAATGGTGAATAAAATAAGAATGGTTAGGGCTATTAATCGTTCCCGCGCCACTTTATCAAGAAACTTGACAGAATAATAAATAATATAGGCCAGAGAACCCGACCCGGCAACCATGAGGATGGATTGAACTATGGAATGACTTTGAATCATTTGCCACACTACGAACGTTCCCAAAAACGCAAGGATATAAATCCAATGTTCTATTTTTATTCCAAATTTTCTCTGATTTATTACCTCTGGATTTAAAGATTCTCCTTTCCCTTCCAAATATGGTTTTCCGAATATAAAAACGATCAACCCCAAGAACATTCCAATTCCTGCGGCGCCAAATCCATAACCCCAGCCGTATTCTTCGCCCAAATAAACACATATAATGGTTGCCAGAAGTGCCCCCACATTGATTCCCATATAGAAAATAGTAAATCCGGAATCACGCCTTGGATCGTTTACGGAATAAAGTTCACCAACAATAGAAGATATGTTTGATTTAAGGAAACCAACCCCCATCACAATTAAAGCAAGAGAAAAGTAAAACACCTGCAAAGCAGTATTATCACGTTGAACCACGCCATCAACTATGGTGGCTTGATGCCCTTCATAGGCCATTCCGAGATGGCCCAGCACTAATAGAATAGCCCCAAATATAATTGCTCTTCGAAATCCTATATACTTATCTGCTATATGCCCGCCAAGAACAGGCATTGCATACACCAATGCGGCATAGCTTCCCAAGAGAAGGTAGCCGTCACTATCAGTAAAAAGATGGTAACGCGTGAGATAGAAGAGCAATAATGCCTTCATCCCATAAAATGAAAAACGCTCCCACATTTCAGTAAAAAAGAGAACATACAGACCAACTGGATGTCCAAACAATTCCTTGTGTTTTACGGCAGCGTTATCCATGGATATTTAATGAATTATAATGATTTCATATTAAAATTGACATAAGACTAAATGACGTCAGACATAAGACTTTTTATGTTCCAATTGAAACTCTCTCCTTTAAAGGATATTTTGTCCTATGTCTTAGTTACTTTTCTAAGTCTCTAAACAGACACTTATTTTATTATTTATATCAAACTCAAAAGCTTCTATCATTAATGAATTCCGTGCATCATCTTTTTTAGTTTCGGATTCAATAATAATAGAACAACTGCTGCGAACATAGGAATGGCCGCAATGATCATAAAGAAAGTAGACATGGAATAAGTTTCCGAAATCTTTTCAATGTATGATCCTGTCATTCCTGCAATAAAGTTGGCTATCGCAGAAGCTGTGAACCAAAGTCCGAACAGTAAACCTGCCAAACGTTTTGGAGATAATTTGGATACATAAGATAATCCTACTGGAGACAAGCAAAGCTCTCCTGTGGTATGGAAAAAATAGGCCATAATCAACCAAATCATACTTACTGCAGCGGTTTCAGCGCCTGTAGGGATAGTGCTTGCTCCAATGGACAATACCACGAAACCTATTCCTACCAAAGCCAAGCCCATAGCAAATTTTACTGGGCCAGATGGGTTCCAGACTTTCTCCCACATTTTACTAAATGAAGATGCTAACGTAATGATGAAAAATGAATTTAAAATTTGGAACCAAGAAACAGTTACTTCTGTTTGCTCAAGACCAAACTCTCTGTTTACTTTCCAGATTCCCAAAATCCAAATGATCACAAATGAAATTGCCGTGAAAATGATGGTCAATGGATAGTCTTTAAAGATTTTCTTTCCTAAGCCATAAAGAACATAGGACACGATCAGAATTGGAAAGATGGTCAAAATTGCATCTACCCATTTAAATATTGTTCCGGTACTACCTTCCAAAACTCTTTGTGTATAGTTTTTGGCAAAAACCGTCATGGAACCTCCTGCCTGTTCAAAGGCGAAGAAGAAGAATATACTTGCTAACATTAGAACACCTACCACGATCAATCTATCTCTCACAATATGTGCAGCAGGTTCTTCTGGTTCGTTTTCGTCAATAATTTCCTCCACAACCGGTGCATTTTTTGCTGGTGGCTCTTGACCTACCTGACCGAAAATTTTACTTCCAAAATAGAATTGCAGCATTCCGAACAGCATAAATACTCCCGCCAAGCCAAAGCCATAATGCCAACCTACTTTTTCTCCGATATAACCACATAGCAACATTCCCAAAAATGCGCCAGCGTTAATACCCATATAGAAAATAGTATATCCAGCATCTTTTTTACTACTGTTATCAGGATATAACTGTCCAACCATAGAAGAAATATTCGGCTTGAACATACCATTACCTAGAATCATAAGGACGAGACCGATATAGAAAAAGGTAGGATTTACCATTTCAAAAGCCATGGAAGCGTGCCCCAAGGTCATGATTAAGGCACCTAGCAGAATTGCTTTTCTAAATCCGGTAAATTTATCTGCTATAATCCCTCCAATAAGTGGTGTTAGATACACTAGACCCGTGTACCAAGCATATAATTGCAAAGCCTCCTCACTGCTCCATCCCCAACCTTCCTTGGTAACCTCTGTTATTAAGAAGACGGTTAATAATGCGCGCATTCCATAATAACTGAAACGCTCCCACATTTCAGTGAAAAATAAAATAAACAATCCGGCGGGATGCCCCATTACCATCTTGTCGTCAATACCTTTTTTTGCGAGATGCGCGACTAATTGAGGGTCTCTTTCTTGGCTCATAAATTCAATATGATTTTTTTACAAATTATTTTTGATGAAATTGGTCATTAAGGTATATAAATGCAATCGGGTGTTTCCACCGTAAATCCCGTGATTTTTATCGGGATAGATGCGCCAGTCAAAAGGCTTGTTTGCATTTACCAATGCGTCAACCAAACGCGTTGTATTCTGCACATGTACGTTATCATCTGCGCTCCCGTGAACTAAAAGAAATTCTCCTTGCAAGTTATTTACGTGAGATAAAGGTGAGTTCTCGTCATAACCACTGGCGTTTTCCTGTGGCGTTTGCATATATCTTTCTGTATAAATACTGTCGTAAAACCTCCAGCTAGTAACTGGCGCTACCGCAATGGCCATCTCAAAAACATCCGGGGCTTGAAACAGACAGTTGGCAGACATGAACCCACCATAACTCCATCCCCAAATTCCAGTTCTGGAGGCATCTATATAAGGCAACTCTCCCAGTTTTTTAGCGGCATCAATTTGGTCTTTTACTTCGTATTTACCCAATTCCTTTTGGGTCATCTTTTTAAAATCCCTTCCTTTAAATCCTGTACCACGACCATCTACACAGACAACTATAATTCCATGTTCATTGGCAAGCATTTCGTGCCAGTAATCATTGGCGCCCAACCAACTGTTGGAAACGGTCTGAGATACTGGCCCAGAATATTGATACATAAATAATGGATATTCTTTGGAAGCATCAAAATCCAAAGGCTTGATCATGTACATGTTCAAATCTTCTCCATTGATATTTATGGTAGAAAATTCCTTTGGAGAAATCTTATAGGAAGATAAACGGTTTTTTAAAGCATTATTGTTTTTTATTTCACGCAACAAGCTTCCATTCTTCCCACTGTGAAGCGTATAAACATATGGAGTTTCAACATCTGAAAAAGTATTGATGAAATACGTATAATCTGCACTAAAAGCAGCATAGTTTGTTCCCGTTTTCTGGCTTAAGCGAACTTTGTTTTTTCCTGAAGGCAATATGGAATATACATCTCTATTAATACTACCATTCTCTGTACTTTGGTAGAACACACGCCCCGTATTCTGATCGAAACCGTAGAAGGAAGTTACTTCCCACTCCCCTTTTGTTACTTGGTTTAACTGTTTTCCATTAGTATCATATTGATACAAATGGTTCCAGCCGTCCTTTTCGCTGGTCCAGAAAAAACTGTTATTCCCCAAAAAGGTCAGATTATCCGTAATATCCACATACGCATCGTCTGTTTCTTTTAAAATCAATTTTGAGGTGTTGTTGGATGCATTTACAAAAACCAAGTCCACCACGTTTTGATGTCTGTTGGTCAACTGAACACTGAGCAAAGAATTATCCTTGGTCCATAACAATCTTGGAATATAATAACTGTTGTACTGCGAAAGATCTATTTGAGATGTTTTTTCACTTCCCAAATCATATATATGAAGACTTACTTCGGAATTGTTCTCGCCCGCCTTGGGGTATTTAAAGGTTTCGGAAGTGGGGTAAAGGTCATCCCCGTAAACGTCCATAGTAAACTCAGGAACTTCCGTTTCATCAAATTTTATATAGGCTAGCTTGTCTCCGTTCAGACTCCATTCGAAAGCGCGCACGAATGCGAATTCTTCCTCATAGACCCAATCCGTAATACCATTGATGATGCTGTTCTTATTTCCGTCGGAAGTAATCTGCTTTGTGTTTCCAGACTTAAGATCTTTTACATATAAATTGTTTTCAAATCCATATGCTATTTTGCTACCGTCATTGCTGAAAGTGGGCTCTTGGATTTGATTTGTAGAAACAAGGTTGAATTCTTTTGTGGCAATATCGTACACATAAAAAGTCCCCAAAGACGAACGTCGATACACCGGTTTAAGTTGAGTGGAGAAGAGAATTTTGGTCTCATCCTTATTGAACACATAGGAAATTATCTGATTAATTCCTTTCAGATCATTAGTGTTCAAGACGGTTCTTGTCTTTTTTCCACTTTTATAATCATAAACATCAATTGTAGATGCCTTACTGCTTCGGTCGTAGTTCAGGACTGCATATTCCTTTCCGTTCTTTAAGGAACGGAGCACGTCCAAGCCTTCGGTACGGAAAGATCCGCTCCAGATTTCATCTAGCGTAATGTTTCTTTTTTGGGCTGTAATAGGAGCAAATACTGTAAGGAACAACAGTAAATACGATAGGGAAATTATACGTTTCAAATTGTTAAAATTTTAAGAGCTCAAGTTTACTAATTTTTTGTGAAAGAGCGAGGGGTTTTACTGTTAAATAAGGCGGGAAACGGATATCCATAGAATTTGCAAAAATAATAATCTCCTAAAAGAAATGGATTGTAATTCGGCATAAAAAATTCAGGTATCCCAAAAAATGACGTAATCTTTTATTTTTAAAGTATTCAGGGTAAAAAATAATACCCCACATCTTTAGAAAACAGATGGTTTCTGAGGTCGAAAATAGCGGGATAGATCATTCTCGACGAAAAAATATGGTAATTATGCTCAGAAATATCTTCGTCATGATTCCATGACAAAAAAATGAATCCGGAGACCAAAATCATTCCACCTTGTATAGATTTATAAAATTCGTATTTTTAGACCTAGATATTAATTTTTGTTTCTTCTTCACAACCCAATATTGTGATTTGAAGCACAGCAGCTCTCTAAAAGATGGTACAACAAATAACGCGTGGGATAAAGATTTCCGTAACTACAAAATATAAGGGCAACATCGTTCGAAGCAATCATACTCAGTATGCATTTTCATATTCCATAGAAATTGCAAACCAAAGTAATGACATCGTGCAGCTCATATCTCGTTTTTGGAACATAAAAGATGCCCTGAATTATCCCGTAATTGTGCAGGGCGAGGGTGTAATTGGCGAAAAACCTATTTTGATGCCCGGACAAAAACATTCCTATACCAGCGGATGTCTTCTAAATTCCCCCATTGGCGCCATGGAAGGACACTATAATTTATTGAGCTTTGACACCCAGGAAGAATTCAAAGTACCCATCCCGCTGTTTAAATTGATCGCCGAATTCTCGATGACGTGAGTGGGGAGAGGGTGGTTTGTAGTGGGTAGAGGGTAGTGGTGAGTGGTGAGTGGTGAGTGGTGAGTGGTGAGTGGTGAGTGGTGAGTGGTGAGAGGGGAAAGGGTAGTATTTAGTGGGGAGTTTATGTACCAAAATGACATAGGATATAGGATATAGGACGTAGGACAAAATTTTTTAAAATCAACAATTGAACAGATAACCGACAACCGAAAAAAAATGACATAGGACGTAAGACCTAGGACAAAAATCTCTCAATTTCAAATTCAGAACTGAAAACCCTTCCTCAACTCCTCAACTCCTCAACTGAAAACCGCCAACCCACAACCGACAACCGACAACCGAGAACCGAGAACCCGCAACCGAAAAAATGACGTAAGATATAGCACGTAAGACCTAGGACAAAATTTTTTAAATTTCAATCTAGAACTGAAAACCCTCCTCAACTCTCAACTCTCAACTGAAAACCGAGAACCGCCAACCCACAACCGACAACCGAGAACCGAGAACCCACAACCGAAAAAGTGACGTAAGATATAGGACGTAAGACGTAGGACAAAATTTTCTCAATCCAAAATCTAAAAACCCTCCTCAACTCTCAACTCCTCAACACTCAACTGAAAACTCACATAAGACAGTTTTTTTATAAAATTCCAATTTAAAGAATTGA
>Ga0098067_1000021_pt1 | contig 100574 bp, 85 predicted proteins | sample 26_taG_FD_92578 | JGI IMG/M metagenome (GOLD analysis project Ga0098067, IMG submission 92578) | Marine viral communities from Cariaco Basin, Caribbean Sea - 26_WHOI_OMZ | ecosystem: Environmental > Aquatic > Marine > Oceanic | place: Caribbean Sea: Cariaco Basin | collected 2014-11-09
ATTGCAGGCCCTGTTTGAGGAGAAGCTCGAACAGCACCCGGGGCTACTGTTTAACTTTTCTCAGCCTATCGCGACTCGGGTTGATGAATTGTTGTCAGGTGTTCGTGCGCAGTTGGCCATCAAACTCTTTGGCCCGGATCTCGACGTACTGGCGGAGAAAGGCCAGCAGATTGAAGCGGCGGTCCGAACAGTTCAGGGAACACGAGACGTCGCCATGGAGCAGATTGCTGGTGAAGCGCAGTTGGTGGTTCAGCCTGACCGTCAGGCACTCTCCCGGTACGGACTCGCCGTGTCTGATGTGATGAGTGTCGTCCGGGATGGACTGGGTGGTGCCGCCGCAGGCCAGATCATCAACGGAAATGAGCGGTACGATATCTATGTGCGTCTGGCCAAACGTTTCCGGGAGGACCGGGATGCCATTGCCGATCTCAGGTTACAAGCGCCGTCCGGGGCCTGGGTGAGACTCGGTGATGTGGCCGATGTGTCTATTGAGTCCGGCCCGCCTCAGGTGCGCCGCGATGACGTGCAGCGCCGTGTGGTCATTCAGTCCAATGTGCAGGGTCGTGACATGGGCAGTGTGGTTGCCGATATTCAAGATACCATCGCGTCAGAAGTGAACCTTCCCCCCGGCTATTCGGTGGATATTGGTGGTCAATTTGAAAACCAGCAGCGAGCTCAGAAGCGATTGGCCATTGTGGTTCCTGTATCCTTGGGTCTGATTGCGTTGTTGTTGTACTTTGCTTTCAGTTCGGTTGGTCAGGCGCTGCTGATTCTTGTCAACGTACCGCTTGCTGTCATTGGTGGCGTCTTTTCACTCTGGATCTCCGGCCAGTACCTTTCCGTGCCCAGTTCCGTTGGATTTATCACACTGTTTGGTGTGGCGGTGCTTAACGGAGTCGTTATGGTCGAAAGCATCAATCAGCGAATACAGGATGGGTTAAGCGTGGATGCCGCGGTGTTTGAAGGTGCCGTCTCCCGTTTGCGTCCTGTCTTGATGACAGCAATAACCTCGGCACTCGGTTTGATACCGATGCTATTGTCGACGGGCGTGGGTGCGGAAATCCAGAAGCCATTGGCCAGCGTGATTGTAGGTGGTCTCGTGACTGCGACTTTCCTAACGCTTTTTGTTTTGCCGGCTCTATTCACGCGCTTCTCAAGGGCTAAACTCGATGATATGCAACGGTAGAAAAGAGGTGGAAATACACAGTTTTGATCGCGAGCAGGGGAGGGTAGTCCCTCCGTCATAGCGGGGCGGAGGAATTATGGTTGTGCTCTACTCTGGGAAAGGAAGCACAACTGTAATTCTGGCGCCCCCCGTTTCTGAGGGGCCAATGTTCATCCGTCCGAAATTGTCTTCTAGTATTTCGGACACGATGGACAGTCCCAATCCAAATCCAGAAACGGTTTCGTCAAGCCGGGAACCTCTATCCATCACTTTTGAGGCCGCTTCTGGAGTAATCCCAGGGCCGTCGTCTGCAACTTCTATCGTTAGCCCGGAATCGGTCTGGCTTATTGAAACGTCAATCTCAGCCTGACTCCACTTCCCGCCGTTTTCGAGCAGGTTACCGAATAACTCTGATAGGTCCTGACGCTCCATGGGCCAACTGAAGTTATTCGGCAAGGATGTATTAATACGGAAACTCTTATCGGGAAAGATTTTTTCCATGACAGAAATGACGTTGTTCGCTATTTCAATCGGCAAACATGTTTGCCCCATCTGCCTGCCGGAGATATCTGCCTTGCTCATGCGGTAGTTCAAGGACCGGCTTAGATCCTTTAGGTTGGAGGTCATGAACTCTATGTCGTCGCGGGACGGAGGTAATGAACCAGTGTCTGACAAGATTGCGAGATTGGCAGAGATCGAGGTCTTGACCATGTGAGAAAGATCGGAATTGAGGCGGCGATGGCGGTCAAGGCGACGACTTGCTAGTTCAAGTAGGTTATTGAACTGTTTGATCAGCGGACTGAACTCCTCTGGTGCGTCAGGATTCAAACGAGGTTGTTTGCCAGATTGCAGTCTCCTCATGTCTTCCTTGATGTGTTCGATCGGTTTCAAAGCCAGGTAAGTAGTGGTGCCTACCAGAGCCAAGAGAACAACAAGTAATATTGCGGAGGCAGCCAGCAAGGTCAGGTGAGCCCCACTGGATCGCTCAGCTAGTCCGCTTTCCATTTCCAAGATGGTGATTGACGAAAGCGAACTATCAATTCCGACACCACGTTTTAATCCGAGAAGGCGATCCGCACCGTGGGATATTTCGACAAAGCCCGCCGGCTTTTCTGAGATCATACGCAACTTCGTTTGATTTACGTTGTTACTGGCAATGACGCTTCCATCTTTCATTTCAACAATGAGGGCGTGTTCCAGTAGCAATTGGAATTGATCGATCATGCTTCCGATCTCGTCGGCCGTCGGCATTTCGTTTGCAATGATGGTTTGAAAACTCTCCACCTCTTTGTCAAGACGATGTTTTCTGGACTCGTTCGAAAGCTCCTCTATCACATAGGTGTGTGAGAAAAAAATAAGCAGAAAATACAGGATGCTAAAAACCATGCCATATTGGAGTGCAGTTTTTCGGATGCTTTTCTGCGCTGTCATGAGGGTGCTTTTGTCGATTGAGCGGAAGGGTTCAGTTGAAAGCAAACAGAGGTGTTCCGGTCCGAAAGCATAGTTGGAATCGAAGCGTGCCGCAACGGGTGCGAACCTGAGGGAGGGCGGCTCTGGCCTTCAGATAGGTCTGGCCTAGTCTTATTTTCTCAGGCATTGAAAAATTAGGTTTAGTGTCATCAAAGCCGACCTGAATGGCTTTTGAGCTAGGGGTAAACGCTAAAAAAACGTTTCATCACCATAGATTTTCAAGTGTGTTTAAAGTTTCGATGTTCTACTGATCATCCGAGGCCATTGAATTTTGTCGGTCTAATTGGAATAAATATCGGAGCCGTTTTATGAAGAAAGTATCCATGATTCTAGTAGCTTCTTTCCTGGCAAGTGGTGCTTCAATAGCCCTCGCAGGAGGGCAAGCGGACAGATACAACGAGGCAAGAACCTATCCTAATAAGAGCATAGATGAACGTTCCTCCCAGTATCGTGTGGAAGAGATCGAGACCATCAAAAAACTGAAGGAAGAACATAGATTGATTAAAGAGTTGATTGGGGATCTTTTGGCAAAGCAATAACATTTATCGTTGTTTATTTGGAGCCAGGCGCGCAATTGCGTGGCTCCAAGATTAGTTTGATGATAGATTTTGTTAATTTTTCCAAAAACGGCGAAAGTCGCGCTTTAAGGCTGATCAATTTCGAAAAAAAGACAGAGTGCAAAAAGTTGGAAATTTGCATTCTTTACTCAGAGTTTTTTTAGTAGTATTCATGACCAATTAAGACCTACCTCTATTTTCCTAATAGAACCATATCTTATCTCGAATTTTTGCGTTAAAAATATTCTACTTTAGTGATATTTTTATTTCAGTTTTTGTTCCTATTTGGTGCGCATTATTAATGAGTGCACTATCGTCGAGCAATGCGAAACTATGAAGCAAAATGTTCATTGCATTGAATGATTAAATATTCAACGGATTTTATTAACTATGGACCTGATTTGACAATAATTGCTCATAAACTAAGTCTCTAAAAGTTGGCGCAAAATATGCAGTCATTGTAGATGCGTTATTCGATGCGCAAATAACTAAGCTGTCAAAATTTAAGGTGAAAACGATGAAAAGACGTATCTCGACTAAGGATTGTTTGCTAAGTGTTGGTTTGCTCGTAACCCTCCAAGCGGTCCCGTTAATTGCCAACGCTAATGTAAGTGCAAATTTAGGTGTAACAAGCAACTACTTATTTCGTGGTGTGACACAAACAGATGGCTCAACGGCGACGCAAGGCGGGCTTGACTACGAACATGCGTCGGGGCTTTATTTTGGCGGCTGGGGCTCCAATGTGGATTTCGGCGATGGGACGAGCTATGAGCTTGATCTTTATGCTGGCTTCTCCGGTGCAATCGAGGATATTGGTTACGATGTTGGGTACATTTATTACTCTTACCCTGATGCTCCTGAATCTATTGATTTTGGCGAAATATACGGAGAGTTGAATTACAGCATTGCATCTATAGGTGTTGCTTACACAGCAAACAGCGACGTAAGCGGCGATGGGCTGTTCGTTCAAGGCGATATCTATTATTACGCATCTGTTGATGTGCCGCTGGAAGACGATTTCAGCACAGGTGTTTTGATTGGCTATTATGATTTCACTGATGATAGCAAGGCGTCTATTGGCGAGGCGAGCTACGGACATGCAGCTGTCAACATCACCAAAGATGCGGAGAGCTTTGGAGCTTTTAGTGTTAATCTGGAGTACGCTGATATCGATTCAAGTAACGCACTTGGTTCGGTCAATTCGGACGACCCGAAGTTTTGGCTGGGCTGGACTAAGTCCTTTTAATCTATTTGGTATTTTTCACCGAAACGGTTAAACATTGAGAAAGCTGGCCCGGTCTTTGGGCCAGCGCATTTATCTGGCGAGCCTTGGCCCTTGAGGAAAAATGGTTAAATCACAGTAAAATAATTTAACCTTCAACCCCTTTTTGAAGAGGATCTCTTGCAAAGAAATATCCTTGTCCTCTCAATGTTTTTATTCGTTTTTTACCGAGTATCTTTCTGAGCCTAGCTATGTAGACTTGAACGACATTTCTGGTTGGGTACCTTTCGATATTATAGAGTGCTTCAACAAGTTCGTCCTGCGAGAAGACTCTGTCAGGAGAGCGAAGAAGGCATTGTAAAAGGCGGTACTCCGTTGCGGTTAGTCTGAACTCTTTATGATCGGGAGTTGTTAGGGTTCTATAGGTTGCATTAAGTTGAAAGCCATCCACGATAATCTTATCAGTTGCTCGCCCGTCTTTTCTTCGTATTATGGCGCTAAGTCGAGCTTTTAGTTCATCGAATTCGAAGGGTTTTGGAAGATAATCGTCTGCGCCGGCATTCAAGCCCTCAACTCTCTCTGTCCAGTTGGAGCGAGCAGTTAAAATAAGAATAGCCTCATCTTTGCCACCGCTTCTCCACTTCTGCATCAAGGAAAGTCCGTTCTGGTCGGGCAGTCCGATATCGAGTATAATCGCCTGATAACTGCATGTTTCTACGAAAGAATTGGCCTCTGCGCCGTTTTTGGCTACATCAACAGTAAAGTGTTCCTTCGCAAGCCAACCAGAAATTTTTTCTGCGAGTATCGCGTTATCCTCGACAATTAGAACTTTCATCTATGAACGCCGTTTCTGGATGTTGGATGATTTTGGTCGCCACCTATCTCGTGCGCAAATCAAAATAGCTCAAAAATGGATTTCAAGCGACGCGGCATTTCAACAGACGAACCTGAATTCAGCTTGAAAAGCACATTACCTTTCGGACAGGTTGGCAATCCACAAAGCATGGGCTGAGGCAAGTTGGTCTTCCACCGTTTATCGTGACAGATGCACCAAGTGTAGTGGTTCAATGATTCCGGACACCAACGTAGGTGGTAATATCGCCACCATAAACGAGGTGTCTGATGACCAGAAAGCGACGTTCTTTTTCTCCGGAGTTCAAACAGGAAGCAGCCAGCCTGGTGCTGGATCAAGGTTACACGATTCCCCAGACGAGCGTGTCCCTGGGAATTGGTGAAAGCGCTATCCGGCGCTGGGTTAACCAACTGACCGAGGAGCGTGACGGTGTCACCCCGAAGGGCAAGGCGTTAACCCCGGAGCAGCGCCGTATTCAGGAGCTGGAAGCCCGCTGCAAGCGCCTTGAGCAGGAGAAAGACATACTAAAAAAGGCTACTATGAGTTCAACCGGTCAACGCAAATATACTTTGTAGCTTCTCCACAGGTGTTAGGTAGTCGAGTGTTTTCCTCGGTCGTTCATTCAGCTTCCTTGCAAATTCATTTAACTGCTTCTGGGAATAGCCCGATAAATCGGTCTTCTTCGGGAAGTACTGGCGCAACAGACGATTGGTGTTCTCGTTGCTGCCTCTTTGCCAGGGGCTCTGCGGGTCACAGAAATAAACCTGCATGTCGGTCGCAAGCGTAAATTTCCTGTGGTTACCCAGCTCACCTCCTCGATCCCAGGTCAGGGTTCTCTTCAACTCCTCGGGGAGTTGGCCGACTTCCCGACAAAGCGCCGAAACAACGCTTTCCGTATCTTTTCCGCCGACATGAACGAGCATCGTAAATCTGGACTGCCGCTCTACTAGCGTCGCAATATGTGAGTTCTTGGATCCGGATATCAGGTCTCCCTCCCAATGGCCAGGAACAGCCCTGCCTTCAACCTCTTTTGGCCGAGCACGGATAGAAACTAAATCTGTGATGCTGGTGCGGGATTCTGCCTCTTCAGAGCTTCTGTGCCGTGATCGACGCATACCGCGTCTTGATCGGAGGTGTTTGATAAGTTCCTTCTTCAGAACACCTCGGGCTTGAATAAAGAGACTTCGGTAAATCGTTTCATGGGACACATGCATCGACTTGTCGTCCGGGAACTGGCGTTTTAGCCAGCCTGCTACTTGCTCTGGAGACCAGTCAAGGCTCAGCTTTTCGGCAACGGCTGCACGGAGGGGCTCATTCAATGCGAGAAGGCATTTTTTCGGACGTCTTGATTGGGTCCAGGCACGCCGATCTGCCACGTTCGCCCTGTACCGACTTCTTCCTCCGTTACGACTGACCTCTCGACTGATGGTTGAGGCAGACCGTCCCATCGAGTCGGCAATCTGAGTCAATGTCAGTCCCGCTGAGATGCCTCTTGAAATCTCTTCGCGCTCAGAGCTACTAAGCACCCTCGCCGACCTGGAACGTCTCAGAGGGGCAATGCCGCCATGTATGGCGAGCATTCCAGTAATCGATCCAGCATGCTTCCCAAGGGCTCTGCCAATCTCGCTAAGCGACTGTCCTTTCTTCCATCGAGCCCATAGCTCCTGCTTCTGCTGGTAGGTCAGCCCTCTGGTCTTTAATACTTGCTGCGACATTCTGAAAGCCCCGATAGTTACCAGTGTGCATTATGTTGCACTGACCGGTTGAATCTACCACCGCTCTCTTGATGTCGGACGACATGAATCGTACGCGCTGATAGACCAGTTGAGTGAGCAAATGCCTGTTGAAATGGTCTGCAATGCGTTTGATATAAGCCGTTCCAGCTATTACGAGTACCGCCAACGGCGGAAGCACGTGGATGTTGAGCGTCTGGCCCTAAAGGCTCAGGTAAACCGCCTATTTACCAAGAGCCGCAGCTCTGCCGGCAGTAGAACGATCAAGGGCATGCTCAATGACGACGGCGTTGTCATCGGGCGCTTCAAGGTTCGACGATTGATGAGTGAGCTGGGGCTGATCTGTAAGCAGCCGGGTCCTCACGCCTACAAGCAGGCGACCGTTGAGCGACCGGATATCCCGAACCATCTGGCTCGTGAGTTTACGGTAGACCGGCCGAATCAGGCGTGGTGTGGTGACATCACCTACGTATGGAGCGGCCAGCGGTGGAGTTATCTGGCTGTCGTTCTGGATTTATATGCCCGACGCGTCGTTGGTTGGGCGATGTCATCCAGCCCCGATGCCGATTTGGTGGTCAAAGCTCTAGACCACTCCTGGGAACAGCGTGGTCAACCAGAAAAAGTCATGTTCCACTCGGATCAGGGAAGCCAGTATGCCAGTCGAAAGTTCCGTCAGCGGCTCTGGCGCTATCGAATGACACAAAGCATGAGCCGACGTGGCAACTGCTGGGACAACGCACCGATGGAGAGGCTGTTCCGGAGTCTGAAATCTGAATGGATACCGGCCCTGGGATATCGAAATCTGCCTGAGGCCAAAAAAGATGTTGGTGGCTATCTGATGGACTACTACAACCAGCAAAGACCTCATACGTTCAACGGCGGCATTTCTCCCGTTGCAGCAGAGGAAAACCTTAAAATACTGTCCGGGATTAGTTGACCACTACAAAGGGGTTCTACCCCGTTACTGCGCACCTTTCTAAAAAGAGTCCGAATTTCTTCTAGGGAGAGTCTTGGTCTATCTGTCTGAATATCCGCTTTGCGACCAGAGCGGTCGATGTGTGTTGCCAAACTGGCGCCAAGTTCAGGCATGCCAAGACGTACATTGATTTTTCGGGCCATTTCGGTTGGAGATAGCGCAGCCAGTCTGGGCCTCTCAAGGCGTGCGGCCAGTATTCACCCAGCGCCGAATCCAATCCAAAGTACCCTCTGAAGGCTTGGAGTTACACACTCCGCGAACCTCACCGACCACCCAGGAATTGTTTTGGCACTGAAGCGAGATGGTCAAACGCTCCGGCTGCACCATGCGGTAAATGAATACCTCCCCAAGCGCGACTGGAACATCATAACTCCCCACGCAATGTCGCATAGCGGCTCCTTCTTCCAAAAGCTCCAGCCATGAACACAAAGGCTCTATTCCCTCGATTGAGGCGAGGGGCGGTTTTGGATAGTCGCCGTGCTCCTCAGATAGTTCCTTGGCCAGGTCCTGGCGTTTCTCTTCGGAGTTTCGGCTGTTCGCCCTGTTGAACTGCTCAACCAGGCGATCATGCTGGACTTGAAGGTCTTCCCTGGAACTGATGCCTGCAAGAACCTGCTGATTACGACCTGCCACAGCCAGGGTGTCCCGAATCATCCGGCACAGCCAGGATATATTCATTGCCGAGGTGTGCTCGTCTACCAGATTCAATAGCCCAGGCCAGAGTGGCTGTCGGATGCGGTTGAGTAGCCGAATGTGGTTCAGGTGAAGGTGAGGATGGTGTCGCATCAAGTCTAAGTAATCCGGGTTTTGAAGTGCGGTATGAACATCCTCCAGTTCCCAAGGTAACAGAGGGGACGGGGTTAGGCGGCGAACTAATCGAGCGAGGGACATACTGCGGGGAAGCCCAACTGCTTCGAGAATATCGGAACGCTTCCCAGCTATGAGAGCGCTAAACGCGTGGAGTGATAACGATTGTTTTCGTGCGTGGTCGACTAACAGAATAAACAGCAAGGGTGCATCGTAAGCCAGTTCACGCGCCGCCTCCGAGGTCGCACAGGCCTGGGCGAGCTCAAAATCCATCGCCGGCATTAACGCCGCAATTTTTGAGACCTGCTCGGGCAGCGCATCACAGAGACGCCGACCTGCATCATCTTCCAGCGTAAACAGGGGTAACCCGGGTGGCTCAAGAAATTGGCCTTCAGCAATCGGGCCTTCATCGTTGTAACTGAGCCAGTGCAGGGGATGTTTGGAGTCCCAGCTGTTCACCTCAACCCGGATTTGGTAATGGAGTATTTGGCTAAGGTCGAAAATGGCGGTGGTGCAGGTCATAAGCTCAAACTCTTCAATAATCCAAAATCAGGATAACCCAGCCAAACGACATAGCGGGTCGCCTACGCCAGTAAATGTTGGTTAGACTGCCTCAGACTGAACGGTATAGGATGAGGCTATGTGCGGGCGCTACAACGTAATCGACTCCCCCGAAATCCAGACGCTGATGGAACAATTGGGGCTGCCGGTTGTTGCACCTAAAGCCCAACACAACGTGCCGCCCGGCGGGATTGGGGAGTTCGTGATTGAAGCAGCTGACGACCGGTATTTGCTGCCCGGCATCTGGTCGCTGCTGATCGAACCAAATCCGAATGGTCATGGCCTTCGGCCCAACCCAAAGTTCCACACCTTCAATGCCCGCAGTGATCGTTTAACCAGCAGTACGCTCTGGAAGAAGGTGTATCCGAGCAAACGCTGCATCGTACCGGTTAGCGCGTTTCATGAATGGCGAGGCAGGCAGGTCTACAACATTCATCCGCAGAATGAGGCCACAGCACTGGCAGGGCTATGGCAATCCTGGCATTTCGGGCACGAGCAGGTAAATTCCTTCACCGTCATCACACTGCCGCCGCACCCAAGGTTCAGCCACATTCACCCGAAAAGCATTCCTTTGATGCTGCGTCCTAAGGAATTTGATTTATGGCTGGATCCGGAGTTTCACGAAACGGATGCTTTTCGGAGGCTGATGCGAACGCATATCTCTGCACCATTGGTTTGCGAGCCGGTGAGGAGTCCCAAGCTGTTGGAACCCATGGGAGAGGCAGAGTTAATCCCCGCTGATCAATAGTTGGTTTGGCCTTCGATTGTTAGCTACAGTAACGCGACATGCAGCGTCGCAAAAAAAAGATCGAGCACTACAAGGATCTCAAGATGTCCAATACAGCTGTTCGCTACCTCACGATGCTCCGGATGGTGCCTCGGCACCCGAAAGCCATCACCACCAGCGAGTTGGCTGGTCGTCTTGATGAGCAGGGATTTAGCGTGACCATGCGCTCCATCCAGCGGGACCTTGAGAAGCTCAGTGCGGATTTTCCGTTGCTGGTTGATGAGGATTCACGGCCGTACAAGTGGTCGTTTGATCGAAATGCAACCATAGACATCATCCCGGCATTAGACCTACCCGCAGCTCTGACTTTTGAGCTGGCAAAGGCCTACCTGTCACCAATGCTGCCGCCAAGGGCACTCTCGCATCTGAAGCCCCATTTTGATGAAGCCCATCGCACCTTGCTCCGGGAAAAGAATCCCCTGGGCCAGTGGCCAAACCGGGTGCGTGTCATCAGCCGCGGCCTGGGCGGTGAGCAACCGGCGATCGATGCGGATGTTTTGGAAACCGTCACCGAGGCCCTGTTACGAGAGTACAAATGTAAGCTGACCTACCAGGCTCGAAACTGGCCAGAACCGGAAGAGATTGTGGTGCATCCGTTTGGTCTGATCTTCCGCGATCCTAATGTGTATCTGATCGGCACCATCGAGGGCAGGGAAGGCACGCGTCAATTGGTTCTGCATCGGGCCATCACGGGTGAGCTCCTGGAAGAGCCGTCCGACCGCCCAGAGGATTTCAATCTGGATCTGTACATCCGTTCTGGCGCCATGGGCATTCTCAAATCCAATGAGCCGGTCTACCTGAAATTGCGGTGCGACAAACCGGCACTGAATCACCTGATTGAGTCGCCGCTTGGTTTTGATCAGATCACCACCGATGTTGATGATAAAACCTTTGAGATTGCGGTTACGGTAGGGGATACGCAGGACTTGCGATGGTGGCTGACGGCGCAAGCGATCCATTGCGATATTTTGGAGCCTGAATGGCTGAAACAAGAAATTACTTTTACACTCGAACGAGGTTTGACTCGAATTAAATCATAAGTGCTTTGCAGCCCAAGAGCCTGATCGCAAGTCGTTACTCGAAAGTAGAGCTTGGAACGCGCCGCGGGTTTTAAAAAAACCGCGGCATCGTCTTCGGGCCCTCAACTGGCATTGAAGCCCAGATTAGGGCAGACAAGATGCACCATTTTATCTGATTTACGGCGGTAATCGTCTCCGGCCCAGACGTATGCCTTAATCCAGATGGTCATGTCCTGATATTGGAATCGAATGCAGCTTGCTCCGTCCATATATTTGCTGGATCTTGCAACGCCGTCCTTTCGCTCAAATACAGTAGCAACAAGCCCAACGCGGTAATCCCGATCATTTTCCTGTTGGTACTTCACTGAATTGAAGTCTGCCCGGGAAAATTGATAGAGCTCGTGTCTCTCTAGATCCAGCTCGGTCTTTATGTCATCTCCTGGCGTAGTGTAAGGGTGACTATGATAGTCCCCTAAAAACGCAAGTTCAGGGTAGTAAACGGACACGAAATCAGACTTGGCGTCATAGCTCTCTTGCTTGTCAATCACGAACCCTTGGCCCCTGTGGGCCGCTGTTGAAACGTCTGCCATCACTACGCGAAAAACCTCCTCACCCAGCCCAGAAGTGCTTTGATAACCCCAGAGGTTACCGAAGGTCTCAAGGTGTTTTGATTCTTCTTCTGCGTTCGGGTCTCCGTGATGAACGCCGTAAGCCTCCAAAGCCGCTGTGATGATAGTGAAGAAAGCTTGGTCTGATATGGAAACAAGGCAGTTAGACATGAGGACCTCAAGTTGTAATGAAGGAATAGGAATACTCTTTTATTCGGCTTTTTGAATCAAGTCAGGCAGAACTGCCGTTTTCATTCAATCGTCCTGCTACCGCTTTTTTGGCGCCAGTGCATAGCCAATCGGAGAAGCGACACGTTTTGTCGCCTTCTTCCTGCAAAATACCTCTAGATTTCCCCGGAGGCCCGCCAATGCTGTTATGGAAAGAGCTCATCAATGAAGCCCACGAGCCAGACTACCTTTCGTCCTCATCCAAAGACGATTTAAAGCTGCTGCAGATCTACCTCTGCCGGCTGTTTCTTATCACCGGGTATAAAAAAGAATTCCGGCTTGTTGGCATGGACGAGCCGGATGCCTTCCTCGGGCTGAAGCTGCCATCTGAAGTTGATGGTGAGGTCAGTGCCCCTGTATTCCTTGAGGCGGTGCGCAAACGCGAAAAGCAGCTTACCCGGAGCCTCAGAGGCAAGCCGGAACTCTCCTTTGAACCCCTGCTGGCCAACTTGGCGAAGTTGCTGAAAGCCGATGTGGTTGAAATCAAGCTGCTGATTTTTGCCATTTTGTTGCTTAAGCACCCGAAGGCTAAAGACGTCATGCGGGATCTGGAAATTAATGAATATGGTAATTCGATAAGTGCCCTGGCCAGGGCGATGCGAGAATCCGCGCGGACGATTGCAGCAGCTTTGGATCAGGATGCCATGCTGTGCCAGATCCGCCTGTTGGAGGAGCCAAACCAGAACAGCGATATCTGGGATATTGTGGAGGCCGGGCCGCTCCTGAGTCAGCTGGTAGTGGCCACCTCCGAGCAATGTGATGCGGGTGCGACAGAAGACATCGAACAGATGCTGTTCAAACACATCTGCCCGCCAGGGCCTGCTGCATTGCATTCCATTGCAGACTTTCGGGGCGTCGCTGATCTTCAGTTGATGCTGGATTACCTGCAGGAGGCTCTTAACAACAAGTCTCGCGGTAAAAACATTCTGCTCTACGGAAAACCCGGCACCGGGAAGACCCAGTTGGCCAGGGCTATGGCAGAAAAGCTGGGTGCACCGCTTTATGAAGTGCCCACCAAAGACAATCACTCGGGCGCCATGACCGGCCGAGTTCGCCTCGATGCGGCGAAAATGGCGCAGATGTTCCTGGAAGATCGTCTCGGTGCCGTTCTGCTGTTTGATGAAATGGAAGATGCCTTCCGAAAATCGGCCGAGCTTGCCAAAGGCTGGTTCAACCAGATGTTGGAGGATAACCGGGCTCCGGTGATCTGGATCAGCAACGACATAAGCGCCGTTGACCCTGCTTTTCTGAGGAGGTTCGGCTTCATCGTTGAGATCGAGGGTACAGGCAGTGACCGCGAAGCCCAACAGCTTGAGCAGACACTCTCCGGGCTGCCGGTTACGCCTGCCTGGGTGTCTGAAGCAGCAAGTAAACCGTGGATGACGCCAGCTCTGGCAGCCAATCTGGCCGAGGTGGGTCGGTATCTGCCACCACGCCAGATTGTCCGCAACCAACAGCGATTGGAGGCCATGGTACGGCAGCGGTTAGGCGTTATGGGAGAGAAAAAAGCCGATCGCGTGCTGCCCAAGCCAAAGAAAAGGGACTTCCCGGAATTCCGTACCGAGTGGATAAACACTCAACCGACACTCTGGAACGTGGAGCGCTTCGTCCGTGAGGAGGGAGGCGCAAGAATCTGCCTCTATGGCCCACCTGGTGCCGGTAAAACCGCTTATGCCCAAGTGCTCGCCGAGCGCCTGGGGAAACCTTTCATGATTCAATCCGGCAGTGACTTGCTGGGCATGTATGTGGGACAGACAGAAAAGAACATCGCCGAGATGTTCGACAAAGCGGAGCGCACCGGTGCCGTGCTGTTGCTGGACGAAGCGGATACATTTCTCTATAGCCGCAACATGGCTCAACGCAGCTGGGAGATCAGCGCCATTAACGAATTCATGGTGCGCTTGGAGCGATTCGACGGCGTTTTTCTGGCGACAACGAATCGATTTGATAGCTTTGACAAAGCAATACTGCGCCGGCTCCAAATGAAAGTGGAATTTGGCTACCTCACTTTGGACCAGGTTAGGGACATTCTGTCGGAATGCGTGGTCGATAAACCATTGGCAAGTAGCCTCACCCAAAGCCAGCTTGATCACCTGAACCATTTAACACCCGGCATCATACGGGCTGCAGTCGAGAGCCTGGAGCTGAGAGGATTCAGACCTCGAACCGAGAAATTGTTGTCAGCACTCGCAAAAGAGCAGGAAGCGCAAACCGAAGGTGTGGTGGGGCGTTCCATCGGCTTTGTTCAGTAATTGAGGTGAGGGAGTCTTATGGCGAAGCGCATTATGTCCTGGAAGACGGGCTGTATTTATCCGATTCCTGACGGCTATGTAGATGAAAGCGGACAGCTTGTCCTGAATCGTCAGTCCATCCGAGAACTTTCACCGGAGCTCAAGATACTGATGTCTGATGAGGTCGTAGCCACCGCGTTGCCAGAATGTCCGGCTGCTGTTCTCTATGGGCATGCTCGCTGGGATAAGGTGCGGAAACGAATTGAAGCGTTGCCCAATATGGAGCCCGAAGGCCAATGGATACAGCGGGTAATGCTGGGCAATCTGGATCCCTTAGAGAGGTCAGATGAGTTAAAGCTTTCCCAACCAGTAACGGCTCATCTCTTACCAAGAGGCGATCGGCCTGATCTCTGTATGGTTGTCTTCGACTCTGCCAGTGCAGAGATATGGTCGTATGACCAGATTGTCGGAATCGTTGGCAAGCCCGAGCCGGAGGAGAGTGCTCTTATCAAGTTCTTCCGCGGTGATGGTACGGATCATGCGGGCCGAACGCTCGAAGATATTCTTGCGCTCGATGACTTCTGGTTGGAGCATACACACGATTACCTTCAGTGGCTTTTCCCGATCCCCGAACCCAGCCAGTACAACGTACGGGCACCTGTACTTACCAAAGAGGATATAGCGTGGTTTCGAACCGATAGACATCTTCGTGCCCAACAGATACGAGGGCTGGATCGAATGTTGGCATTCTATGGGCTTGAACGAAGAGATGAAGGAATTGTGGCCTCGCCAAGCCTGAACATGAAAACCCATATCTGGCTGAAACCTGCTGGCCACAACCATTTGCGAATCACGAGAATCATCCGCAGTCTTCATTACTGCTCCCAGCCAGAATTGGCACTCAGGCTCCAGTCGGCTGTTATTGATTTGGGCAAAAGTGCTGGGCAGGTCAGAGATCAGAGCATCGACTACTGGCGTAGGGCTACCGAGTGAGAGTTCAAGCGGACGCGCACACCATCGCAAATGGCTTGTACCGTTATCCCAGTGGCTGGAACTTAAGCAACATGGTTACTCGGAAATACAATGTCACCTCCAAAAACGTAGTGCTTCCCGAGGGTTCAACGGCGACGAACGCCGTAGGGCTTTTGTTTGACCGGCTTTCTCTGGGGCAGGAGGTACCAGAGATTGCACAGGTACTGTGGGGCGATGTCTATGCTACTGCGTTTCCCGATAGATGCTGTGTATGTCTTTACAGTGAGCAAAAGTGGTTCGAACTCCGTTCTATTCTGGAACGCATCCCAAATACAACGAACGAGCAGAAAAAACTCCGGCGAATAGCGCTCGGGCTCGAGGTTAAGATTTCGCATTCAGAGCCCTTCATTGTTCCCGTTACACTGGCCAGTTATGGGCGTCTCTCGGGTGATGATGTGCTGGTGGTCAAAGGGCCTGAATGCATGGAGCTGTGGGCAATGGATTCATTCGATTGATATTTTGTATCTCGAACCAGTAAACACCCGGGGTCCTGTAAGTTTCTTAACGATTTGATTATTGTATGCTCGGGTTTTGGTGCCGACATCAACCTTCGATTCGTTATATTTATTCCCCAAGTGGTAGCTCGTGTAGGAGCAGGCTACAGCCAGTTTCTTCTCGTCGATTGCGCCCACTATGGCAATCCAGTGCTCATTGGTGGGCCCATGCTCTAGGGTGCCATCGGCATTGGCTTTCAAGCAGGCGATGTAAGCAGCATTTTCCGGGAATGGCTCCCTGAGCATTCTGAGGCTCCAATGATCTATCGAATCAGTCACGGGCTCGATATTAAGGCGGGTGCCCGATTTATTGTTGCGACGCCCATCTTGTAACCAAGCGGTCAGAATTTCAGAGTACTGGCAGCACAGCAGACCTTTGATCTTGATGTCGAAGGCGTCGTTTGGGACGCAATCGATATTGCTCCCGAAAGAAGCAAAATTCTGCAACGACGGCGTAACGCCAATCAGACTGGACCAGACTTTCTTCTGTTGATCCAGCTCAAATTTTCCTGGATAGATTGCTTTAAAGGCATTGAGAATTGCGTACTGCAGGCAGAATCCATCCAGCTCACCTTGCTGCAATATGGTTCTTGAACAGCGCAAAATAGTTCCTCCCTCGATTTCCCTGATTGTGGTGACGTTGCACCCACAGCGACTTTCAAGAATATAAGTAATCTAGCCCACATTCGCCATTTTGGGCCTGCTTTCAAGATGCGCAAATCACCTTAACTCACTAGGCGACGTGTTCTGTCGCAACCCTTGAGTACTCTTTGAACACAGCGTACAGGAGGTGTAATGAGCATCGTACTGCAAGCACACATGATCTCGCAGGCCCTATTTGAATTTGATCCCATGAACACCTGTTGTAAGGAGAACCAATGTTTTGACGAATATGATCGTATCGCTGAAGTTGTAGAAGGCCGCTTGCGACAGGGCTTCACCTTAAAGCAGGCGCTGGTGTTGGAGTTGGGCGAGTCGCTCTTCGATGCTGAAATGCTTCACACCGATTGCCTTGACGCGTTGGTTGATTATCTTGAGGGCAGGGTGCCTTAAACGCATCGAAACGATTGACTGATAATCCAGGCACCCTCACTACTGCTAAGGAAACCCAATGCCCCAGATAATCGCCACAACCGATGAAATTGGCATTCGGGAACAGCGCGACACTCTGTTTCTCTCGTTCGATCGTCTTCCAGAAGCGAGCCCTGAAGATGAATCCCCGTGGGAGCGAATTGCGGAGAGAAATACCATCATTGACTGGTTGAATAGGCAGAGCATCGGTTGGGAGCCATGCCTGCACTGCTCACCGGGAACCTTGATTGCGCCCTACCGTGGTGCCATCTATCTGGACGTTGCCCCCACGGAAGAGAACGAGCTTTACCAAAAGTTGCTGGCGTTCATCGAGGACGAATCCGGGCGTTGCCGCTTTGATGGCGTTGGTTTCTGGCTATTGCCACTGGATAAATCGTTGCTATGGAACGCGCAACGGCGAGATAGAGACGAAAGCTAAACGCATTAAGACACGTACATGAAATATAAAGCCAGCCGAGTTGAAACTGCTTTGAGCAGGACTGTTATTGAGGGGTTTGAAAAACTGGCCAAAGGCAAGTAAATGTTCCCGGCGCTGACTGACCCCCGTAGGAATTCACCCCCCTAAAGCTTTAACCGAGACGCTTGAGCGCCTCTTTATTCGCAACCTCCCAGCTGCTGCTGTCGACGGGCATTCCGTCCTGACCCAGTGGTGACACACCGAGCTCTGCCCGGCGGGCATTTACCTCAGCGGTATACTCAGCACTCATCGGATTGATCCCGCGACGACGATCATTGGCATCCGAAATAGAGTCCATCATGTAGTCATACTCTTCCGGAAACATCTCCTGATGAAGTTTCTTGGCAAGCGCCTCGGCCAGCTCCATTTTCTGGACCTGTTCTTCACCCAGTTCCCGGCATAGCGCAGCACGCTTTTTCGCTCGCTCTTTCTCGACCCGATTCATTACGTCTCTCCAAAATTGTTCAATGATTCAAGAATAGCACTCGAAGACGACGATATATGTCGCATGGTCGAGTTAGGTTTCTTTGGGAAATCGGGAGATTACTATGACAAACGACTGTACCGCCGAAGAAATCTCGCAAGCGCTTTTCACGACGGATCCGCTCAACACGTGCTGTAAAGAGAATGAGTGCTTGGACGAATACGACCATGTTGCGGAGGCAGCCGTCGAGAAAATTGCCTGTGGTGCCAGTCTTGAACACGCGCTCCAGCAGGCAATCAGCGAATGGTTTTACGACGGCGAATCATTCGATGCCGGAATCCTCCAACCTGCAATGGAGCAACTGGAGAAAGCGCGGTGATCAACAATTTTAAAACGGATCTGATTATTCGTGCGGCCGCGAATTCGCAGGATGAGGTGCTCAAGGCAATGGGATACCATCGGCCTACGCCTGCGAACCGAGAGCGTCTTCAAAAAGTGCTGGAGTGCCCAAGTTTCGGTCTCGCTGAGGGCGGTTTTGACTTCAAATACCGCAGTGAGGACTTCCTTAGGGTGCTTTGCCTGGCAGTCGGCATGGATCATCAGATCGTTGAAGAACACATTTCAAAACTGACTGTCCGGTTGGAAGAGGAATGTCGTGCTTTCAAACCCTATATCTGGATAGACACCAGTTTTGTCCGCAAAAGCCAGCCTTTGTTTGCGTTGGCGGCATGCGACCACCACCGTTATCTACGGTTTGGTTCTGGGTTCTGGCGATATCCACTAGCCGATCAGCTTGGCGAGACTCAGCGTCGTGTTCGAGCACATGTCGCCCAAACGAGAGGATTTCTTGGCATCTGGGGCGAGATCAAGCAGTATTGGTTTTACTATGAAAAGAACGCAGCCTACCTTTTTAATCTAAACGGTGAGGTGGTTGGCAAGCAGTGTGGGGCAGAGGTAAGTGACATGATCTATGGTCGCGAGCTGTCCCTATTTCAGACTGTCATTCGGTAAGCCTGGGAGTGACAAATCAAAAGGAATGATTGATGTACGATTTGATCGGAGATATTCACGGCCACGCCAGTGAACTCAAAGCCCTCCTCACCAAAATGGATTACCGCGAAATAGAGGGAGTATGGCAGCCCCCCGAGCTAAAGGTCATGAGTCGGCTCCTTTGAATGAGCACATCGCTTGTCTCGACTACAGCGTTGCCGGCAAAAGCGGGGGTAAACTCTGTGCCTACAGTCATGAGGCCGGGGCTTCACTCGACGAGAAAAGTTTTACACGGGTGGATAGCAGACATTGATCCGTAAGGATTTGGACTACTTTGAGGGAGGTAGCCTGTGCCGGCACAGTGGCCATCAGAAACAATAAAACCTGGCGATTCAGTTCGCCTCAAGAATGCTCCTGATCGCACCGGAACTGTTACCAACCAGTTAGACGGTTCACCTCGCAGGCCCAGAGTCTATGTGAATTTCGACGGTGAAGGCTCCGAACCAATTCTGTTCTCGAACCTTGAGCCAGTTGATGATAGGCCCGTTAGTGAATACGAGCGTTTTCAACGAGGTTTGTTCGGGGGAGTGCGCCACCTTCGAAAAGAGATTACCTACCGCAGGCTAAGTGGAAAGCTCGCCAACCTGATATATAGCCTTAATACAACTAACACCCAGTTTTTCCCCTATCAGTTCAAACCAGTACTCCAGTTTCTTGACTCACCCAGCAACGGCCTGTTGATTGCCGACGAAGTTGGTCTCGGTAAAACGATCGAAGCCGGCCTGATCTGGACTGAATTAAGGGCGCGAGAGGATGCGCGGCGGTTACTCGTGGTTTGTCCTGCCATGCTCAGGGAGAAATGGGTAGAAGAGTTGGCGAACCGCTTTGGTGTAATGGCCCAATGTGTAGATGCAGATGAATTGCTGACAAAACTCGAGTCGGTCAAGGCCCGACCCCACCAAGATTTTGCGTTGGTTGCGAGCATGCAGGGGCTAAGGCCCCCCCGCGGGTTTGCTCAGGGTAGCTCCAAGAACGGTGCTGCAAAACTTGGGCGCTACCTTGACGGTCTGGACGGAGATGACCCACTTCTTGATTTAGTCATAATTGATGAAGCGCATTACCTCCGTAACGAATCTTCCCAGACAAACAAACTCGGCCAGCTTTTGCGGCCCGTCGCGTCTAACCTTGTACTTCTCTCAGCCACACCGATTCAGCTCAGAAATAAAGACCTGTTCAACCTGTTGAAGCTGCTTGATGAAGACTCATTCCCGTATGAGCATTCTTTCGAAGATACCCTGTATGCCAACGCGCCGATCAAAGATCTGCGTGAGAAAGTCCTTGCGGGTGTGGCGACAACAGGAGATTTTGAGGAGGCACTGAAAGAAGCGAAATGGCGCTCCATGTTCGGTGAGAGTCTCCAACTTGAGCATCTCATAGAAAATCTCCCCACGGCCGATCAACTCAAAGATCCCAAGTCTCGTTCAGAGTTGGCAGACCAGCTCGACAGAATCAATCCACTCGGGAAAGTCATTACCCGAACACTCAAGCGGGAAGTAAACGAAAACCGAGTTGTCAGAATGCCTCGCGCCGTCGTGGCGCCCATGAGCTCGGTGGAGCGTGATTTTTACCAAAAGGTAACCGAAGTTGTCCGGGAATACTGTGCAGAAAATCAGCTGTCTACGGGCTTTATACTGACTACTCCTCAGAGACAGATGACAAGCTGTATGGCTGCAGCTTGTCGAGGTTGGCGGGCCAGCTTCGATAGCATGTTCGGGGACGATCTTGACGAGCTGCTATACGAACTTGATGGAGAAACAGAAGGTAGTAACGAGCCGCCGGCCTCAATGGGAGAGCTTGTCAAAACCCTTGCCTTGGTAGGAAAAAGTATTGGTAGTTATGAATCACTCAAAGCCTCGGATACCAAATACAATCAACTAATCAGTGCTTTGAAAGACTACTGGGCCCAGTACCCGGACAAGAAAATTATATTGTTTGCCTTTTACAAAGGCACTTTGAGATACCTTCACGAAAGATTATCTGAGGAAGGCATTGGCTCGCTGGTGCTTCATGGCGGCATGGACAAGAACGAAGTGATACGCCAGTTCCGTGGAGACGCTCAATACAACATCCTTTTGTCATCTGAGGTTGCGGCCGAGGGTGTCGACCTTCAGTTCTCAAGTGTTCTGATCAACTACGACCTACCCTGGAACCCCATGCGGATCGAGCAGCGAATCGGCCGTATCGACCGTATTGGCCAGGAAGAGGATCGCATACATATATGGAATATGATCTATGAGGACACCATAGATCAGCGCGTGTATGACCGGTTATTGAATCGGCTCGATATTTTCCGGAATGCCATGGGAAGTATGGAGACTATCCTCGGAGACCAAGTGCAGGCGCTAACCAAAGAGTTGTTGGGCCACAAGCTTACGCCAGAGCAAGAAATCGAAAGGATTGAGCAAACGGCTGTTGCATTGGAAAAAAACCGACAGGACCAGGAGCGCCTGGAGCGGGAAGCGGATCAGCTCATAGCCCACGGCGACTTTATTCAGAAAAAGGTTCGCGCTGCCAGGGAGCTTGGGCGTTATATCTCGGGAGACGATCTCTACATCTACACCCGTGATTTTCTGAATGAACGATACCCCGGCTCTTCGCTGATCCAGTTAGAAAGCAATCCAGACTGGTACAGGTGCGATCTCTCATCCCAGGCCCGCGCAGAGTTTGGTGTCTTCCTGAAAAACCAACACCTTCAGGGTAAAACGCGGCTTCTGGAGCATAGCCCGCCGGAGTTGTTCTTCGACAACCAGCAGGCGCGGCCGACTAACTCAGTTGAGCGTGTTACCCAAGATCATCCGTTGATTCGCTTCATTACACAGACTATTGAGAATGAAGGGGATGCGGCATCTGAATATCCCGCACATGCCATTTCAGTTCCCTCCCTGGTTGTGCCAGGCATAGAGCCGGGCATTTATGTTTATACCGTTGCTCGCTGGTCGGTGGGCGGTGCAATTGATACTGAGAAACTGGCCTATGTAGTTAAAGGGCTGGATGGTGAAACCCTGGATGAGGAGAGTGCTGAACTCCTAGTTAATACCTCAGCACTCAAAGGTGACGACTGGCGCTCTGTGAAGAATGAAATAGAGACAGAAGAAGTGGCTGAACTCTTTGACGTTGCGAGAGAGGAGCTTGAGGATAGCTTTAGCGAATACCGGCAGCAGATGATTCGGGCCAACACAGACCGGGTCAGGATGATGGTAGCGAGCCTGGAAAAGGAACTAAAAACAAAAACAGCCAGAAGCCAGGAGCGGATAAACGACTACCGCCAAAGTGGAGATCCTAAAAAAATGAAAATGATTCGTCCGGAGGAAGGCAAGAAGGCGAAACTCAGGACCCGCCTGACCGACCGCATCAAAGAAATTCAGCTTCGGGAGAAGCTAACCGTGGGTAAAAAATCCATTGCAGCCGGAGTAGTCAAAGTCTCGGCATAAGGATGTGTTATGAGCATGAAAGACGCAATGGCGAAGGCCTTCGAAAAAGTAGGAAAGAAACTGCCGGTCTCGCATCAAAAAAGAAACAAAAAAAGGCGTCCTTCCAAGGTGCGTGATCACAAACGCCCCGTTGAGGTTAAGCAGGAGTGGAGCAAGGATTCAAAACCCGTTGTTCGCAGGCAACGGATATCGGAGGAAGGTCTAGAAAGCCGCGCGCCAAAAGCTCCCACGCAGCCTGCGAAGCCTGCCACCTACGAGGTAGATATCGCCCCGGATGCGGCCGCGACTTTCAGCGCCAAAGATAACCGTTCAAGTCATTGCCTGCTTGTGGAGAGTGCCGAGAATCTGAGCGGGTTGCTCGGAGTCATGAATGCAGCGGCACCGGAAGAGGAGTTGTTCCTGGGGTTCGACCTGGGCACCTCATCCCTCAAAGCAGTCGTTGGTGACCGAAACCGACGTGTGCATTACGCCGTACCGTTCCGGGATGCCGTGGGGATTGATCAGTATCTGTTGCCCACTCGGCTTTATCAGACCAGTGGCATCTATACGTTGGAGGGTGTGTCACAGACTGATTACCAGAATCTCAAGTTGGATCTAATGGTAGATCCCACGAATAACCAGGCCCGCCAGCGGCTGGTTGCATTCATAGCCCTTTCGCTACGCCAGATCAGCGCGTGGTTTCAGAAAGCTCATGGCAATACCTACGGTAAATCAAATCTTTTGTGGTCCTTGAATGTCGGAGTGCCTGCTGCTGAGTCTGGTCGGCTTTCAGATGTCATGGAATTACTGGGGTGGGCTGGCTGGATCGCTGCTGCGTCAGAAGCTCCAGTTGATGATGGGCTGATCAGCACCGCGATGGAACGTGCAAAAAAACTGATGACTGGAGGTGCAGATCTAGCTCCTTCAGAAGATGTAGAGGTGGGCACGATTCCGGAAATTGCCGCCCAGATATACGGCTATGTGCGCTCCGATGCCTTTGACCCCAACGCTCAAAACCTGTTTATTCTGGCAGACGTAGGCGCCGGCACCGTAGATTGTGCCATGTTTAAAGTCAGGCCGGATAAACACAGCGAGGAATTTCTGTTCTACGAGAAATCGGTAGAGCCTTTGGGCGTAACCAGCCTCCACATAAACAGATTGAAGTGGTGGCAGCAGGTGTTTGCTGAAGTGGAGCACGTGTCGGATACGCTGGTGAACGCCATTAATACAGAGTTGAAACAGATAGACGCAACTCGCCCGGTACCGGATAAGTTCAGTAAGTATTTTAACGGTGTTGCTGTTAAGTCCTCTCCCAAAGGCCCACTCGGGCTTCACAACCCAGACGCGGAATTCGACCAACGCTTGAGGGCCCAGATTCAAGTTGGCACCTTGGAGAAGGGCAGACAAACTGGTGAATGGCATGTAGACGCCCTGAAAGACACGCCATTTCTGCTTTCAGGCGGTGGTTCTCGTAATAAGTTTTATGAGCGAATCAAAGAGGGCCTTCGCCACCATCCTAGTCTTGGCTATCTGCGCTTGAACCCCAAGCCACTGGTTTTGCCATCGAATATCAAGGCTCCTGGCTTGGCCCGGCAGGACTGGGATCGGCTCTCCGTTGCCTATGGTCTGAGTTTTGGCAGTGTTGGAAAGGCCACGTTTGTGCCCGCGGTTAGTCCGTAGGCGTAAACAATTCACTCTTGTGCCATGGGTGCGTCCTGATATGACGCATGAATAGGGTATCCTAACGAATTGAATACTGGCTTCTTGGTATTTTAAGGTCCGTGCTAGGTCATCGGTGATGCCATGATTGGTTACGACTCGTGTAGCATACAACGCATCTAAAAACGTTGAGGAGCCTTTGCAACCAGATGCAAGAATTCAGCTACGACAGCGACTTAATCGGTGGCTCCCTCCTTGTCAGAGAGTCCAGGGTCATAGCCGAGTTGCTGCTGGCGCAAGCGAACGCAGAGCAGTGGACGCAGGCGATTCAAACAGAAAACCGTCTGCAAAAGCGCAGCCCCGCCAGTGCCAAACGCCAGGCAGGTGCCTTGCGTAAGCGCCTGGAACGCCTTGATGAGCCCTTCTGGCGTGCCCTGCGGGACGGCGACGACGAGCTGGCCACGCAAGTTGCCTTTGTGGCAGCGTTGGAGCGGAATCTGCTATTAGTGGAGTTTGTGGAAACCGTTCTTCGGGATGCCTTTATTCTGAGGGCGGAGAAACTGGCCCAGTACCAATGGTTGGATTTTCTGGAGGACCGAGCCCATCGGGATCCCGCCATAGAGGACTGGACAGAGTCCTCAAAAAAGAAAATGGGCCAGGTGGCATTCCGTATCCTGGCTGAAGTGGGGCTGTTGCACGGCACCCGCAGCCTTCGGTTGCAGCACATGCTGGTGCGGCCCGAAGTGAATGTATTGCTGGAGGACAGCCGCCGCTACCGAATCAAGGCGTGTTTGAATGTGTCCAGTGCTAACCCGGTGTAAGCGGGCATAAAAATAGATCGATGGAGCGCGTGCATGAGTCAGCCGTTGCAGGACCGGCTAAATCAGATTCCGGACAAAATCCTTTCCGAAGAATTCCTTCAGGGGCAGGGCCTGGGCAATGAAATTGGCTTCTGGGTCTTTGACTATGCGCCGGAAGAAGAACTCAAAGTGCGCGAATACCTGGCATTTCTGACCAACTTCCTGTCCAAAAAACACAGCCACCTGAACGTCGCCAGCATCAACCTTCTGGAAGTCATGCGCGACTATCTGGCCGACCGTAAGTTTCTGGACAAAGCTTGTGATATGCAGGTGAAAAAAGGCGACAAAGCGCTTCTCAAAGCCCTGGCCGGCCCCATGCACATGGACAAGTTCGCCCCCTACATGATGGAACAGACAAACGCTGCCGAGCAGGACATTATCCTCATACACGGCGTTGGCTCTGTCTGGCCGGTACTCCGGGCCCACAACCTGCTGAACAAACTCCACGGCCTGCTGGGCCATAAGCCAGTTGTGTTGTTTTACCCGGGTGAGTACAGCGGCCAGAGCCTGACTCTGTTCAACCGCATACCCAGCAACAACTATTACCGGGCCTTTTCACTGGTGCCCCGTACCTGATTCGCAGTACCTGACCGAATTACAAGGATGATCAGCAATGACCATTAAAGACCTCTTCTTCAAACCGCTGGACCGCTCCATCAACGGCGTGGTCAAAGCCGACCAGTCGGACGACGCCACCGTCTGGCAGGAACTGGAAGAGTACGTTGTCACTAACGAGCTGGAAAAGCATTTCCGGGATTTCTTTGAGAGCTACAGCACCGACCTCAAAGACCCGTCTATCCCGAACCGGGTGGGCATCTGGATTTCCGGGTTCTTTGGTTCAGGTAAGTCCCACTTCCTGAAGGCGCTGTCCTACCTGATGGAGAACAAAGAAGCCCACGATGGGCAGGGCAACAGCAGGCAGGCCGTCGAGTTCTTCGATGAGCACAAACTGCGCGATGCGATGATCCGCGCCGATGTGCAGAAAGCCGCGTCTACCCCGGCCGATGTCATCCTTTTTAACATCGACTCCAAAGCCAGCTCCAACGACTCCGGCAACCCGATCCTCAACGTATTCCTGCGTGTGTTCAACGAGCACCAGGGCTTTAGCGGCGACCATCCGCATATCGCCCACATGGAACGTCATCTGGAACAGAAGGGCGTTTACCAGGCGTTCAAGGACGCCTTCCGAGACGCCACGGGCTCAGAGTGGGAAGAAGAGCGAGACGGCTACCAGTTCTACCAGGACGATATCGAGGGGGCCATCGCTAAGGCCCTGAACCTATCTGCTGATGCTGCCCACAAATGGTTTGAAGAATCGGAAGAAACCTTCTCTGTTTCCGTGGAGAACTTCTGCCGCTGGGTTAAGGAATACCTGGACGCCCAGGGCCCGGAAAATCGCATGATTTTCATGGTGGACGAAGTAGGGCAGTTCATCGGCTCCGACACCAAGCTGATGCTTACCCTGCAAACCATCACCGAGAACCTGGGCACCATCTGCAACGGTCGGGCGTGGATTGTGGTCACCTCACAGGCGGATATGGAAGCCATCCTGGGCGATCTCACCTCATCCAAGGCCAACGACTTCTCCAAGATCGCCGGTCGGTTCAAAACGCGGCTTTCCTTGTCCAGCTCGAACACCGACGAAGTCATTCAAAAGCGCCTGCTCCGTAAAACGCCGGAAGCAGAAGCCGAGCTGCGGGCCGCCTGGGAAAAAAGCGGCGACATCCTCCGCAACAAGATTACTTTTGACCGCTCTGGCCCCACACTGAAGAACTTCGATGGCCCGGACAGCTTTGTTGCTAACTATCCCTTTGCGCCTTATCACTTCCAGTTGGTGCAAAAGGTCTTTGAGGAAATCCGCAAAGTTGGCGCAACCGGTGCCCATCTGGCCTACGGTGAGCGTTCCATGCTCGACGCCTTCCAGATGGCCGCCATGAGCGTGGCTAGCAAAGACATCGGCGCGCTGGTGCCCATACACGCCTTCTATCGCTCTGTGGAGGGGTTTCTCGATACAGCGGTCAAACGCACTATCGACCAAGCTGGTGAAAACGCCAGTCTGGATGGATTCGATGTGCAGATCCTGCGCACCCTGTTCATGATCCGTTATGTCGACCTGGTCAAAGGTACCCTGGACAACCTCGTCACCCTGTCTATCGAGAAAATCGACGAGGACAAGCTCGCTCTGCGCAAGCAAATCGAAGAAACCCTGCATCGCCTGGAAAAAGAAAGCCTGATCACCCGCAACGGCGATGAGTTTCTATTCCTGACCAATGAAGAGCGGGACATCACCCGCAAGATCAAAGCCACTGACATTGCCAGCACCGATGAAAACAAGGAACTGGCCAGCCTGATCTTCAAAGATCTGCTGAAAGACAAGAACAAGTACCGCTACCACATCAATAAAACCGACTACAGCATTGGCCGTTATCTGGATGGCCACACCCTGGATGGCCGTTACGAATCCGACTTGCGGGTGGAAGTGGTGTCGCCGCTGGATCTGGACTACAGCCAGCTCACCGAAGCCGGCTGTATCAACAAATCCAGCGAGGGCGTGGCCGGGCAGGCGGTGATTAAACTGCCGGACGACAAAACCTTCTTTCAGGAACTTCGCACCTGGCTCAAGACGAACAAGTTCATCCGCTTGAACGATGATGGCACCAACTCAGACCTTACCCGCATCTTGGCCGACCGAGGCCGGGAGAACCAGGAACGGCGCAAACGCCTGCGACACACCCTGGAGGACATGCTGTTGCGAGCGGAATGCTATGCCCTGGGCCAGCATCTGAAGCTGTCTACCTCCAGTCTTACCGTGCGTTTTGATGAAGCCTGCGAATACCTGTTGGAGAATACCTACACCAAGCTCGGCTTCCTGAAGGTGCTCCAGCAAGAACCAATGCGGGAACTCAGTGCCGTTCTCACCGTAGACGACATCGGCCAGATGGGCATGGCGCTGGACGGGGAAGAGGGCAACCCTCAGGCCGTTAAAGAGGTAGAGCAGTACATCACCCTCCGCGCCGGCAGCAACGACCGCCTGCTCGTGAGCGACATCATTGATCGCTTTGCCGCGCGCCCTTATGGTTGGCCGGATGGTGAAATCCTGCTGATCCTGGGCCGCCTGGCCGCTTCCGGGCGCATCTCATTTCACACCGGCGGCCCGTCCATGCCACTCAACGAGGTGTTCGACTATCTCAACAACAGTCGGCGCCGCCGGGAAATCTCCGTCCAGAAGAAGCGTCAGACCGACGATGCCATCCTGAAGAGGTCCCGTGACCTGTCCCGGGACCTCTTCAATGCCCTGGGGCCGGACACCGAGAAAGAGCTGTTCGAGTTTTACCTGATCCATTTGAACGACTGGCTGACCAATCTGAAAAGCTACAAGAGCAAGACCGATGTAGGCCGATTCCCCGGCAAGCCAGTCATCGAAAATTCCATCCTCACCATTGAACGCCTATTGGCCAACCGGGAAAGCTACGATTTCTTCAAGGCGGTGATCGAGAGAAAAGACGATTTGCTCGACTTGGACGAGGACTATCGGGACGTCCACGAGTTCTTCACCAAGCAGATTCATAGCTGGCAGCAGCTGCAAACAGGCCTCGCCCATTTCGAGAAGAACCGGCAGGCACTGGAGAAGGACGATGCAGCCCGCAAGGCATTGGCTGAGATGAGGCGCATTGCAGAGGCCGACGCTCCTTATGGCCAGCTGCACAAAGTGGCTAACCTGGTTGAAACCGTAGAAACGGCCAACAACCGGATTCTCGACGAAAAACGCAACCACGCCAGTGACCGGATAGATGAAAAAATCGCTCAGCTACAGGCAGAAATCCTAAAAAGCGGCATCGCCACACCGGACTTGAGTAACCGCCTATTGCGGCCCCTGCAGTTGATCAAAGAAGAGCTCGCCGTCGAGACCGGCATCGCCCAGATTTTCATGCTGCAAACCCAGACGGCCCAGGAAAAACTTGAAGACAGCCTGTTCGAGTTGGAGCGGGCTATACAGTTGGAAGCAGAGAAGCAGGCCAAGGCCCAGAGAGACGCTCAGGAGGACGCCGGTGACTATGCCAGCAAGCCGACTGCCGCGCCCTCTGCTGATTCCGCGGACAAACCCGCGCCGGTGCCCATGCCCAAACCCGTGGTTGAGGTAAGTGCCACCAAAGTGTTCAACACACTGGCCAGCGGTATCTACCTGGAAAGGCAGGAAGACGTAGACAACTTCGTCAACGCCTTGAAAGACGAACTACAAACCGCCATTGCGGCGGGCAAGCGGGTACGGTTGAAATGAGCGCCCCGTCCTTGTCTGTAAAAAATATTGGTGAGATCATCAAAAGTGTAAATAAAGTGAGATTGGTGTAAATAAAGTTCGGGCGGGCGGAAGAAAGGGAAATCATGCAGTACGCAGGTTACGCACATCTTATTAATCAGGACAGTATCTCGGCCATAGCGCCGGCGATATCTGCGGAAGTGCGCTCGGTCACCCGCAAGGAAACCATCGGCCAGACCATTGCCGTGCCCGCAAAGCTGGCCCCGGCCCCGGACGATCGCCTGGGGCACGTTCTGTTTGCCATTAAACACGAAGGCATCAACCTGCAGGTATTGGCCCAGGCGCTGCCGGCTATCCCGGAACCTGAGATCCGGCAGGCCTTTGATGCCGCCCCAAACAGCCAATACCTCCGCAAGGCCTGCTTCCTGTGGGAGCACTTTACGGGTGAAACGATTCAACGCGCCACGGAGAGCATCCAGCAGGCTTACGTGCCGTTGTTTAACCCCAAAGCCTACATTACCGGCCAGGGACAGAAGAATCCCCGTTGGCGAGTGATATTCAATGGGCTGGGCACACTGGATTACTGCATCACCGTGCGGCGAACCGGAGAGCTTCAGGCGTTGCTTGATGAACACTTGCTGCAAAAAGCCACCGAGTTCACCGAGTCACTGCCGAAAGACATTCTTAACCGCACGCTGGCCTGGGCCTACCTGCACGAAACCCGGGATTCCTACGCCATTGAAAACGAGGCGCCATCGGAAGATAAGGCTACCCGCTTCGTGAACCTGCTAAAACAGGCCCACAGCCCCCGTAAACTGGATGAAGACTACCTGGTAGACCTGCAAAACGCCGTTATCAGCAATGTGTTCTCCCAGGCTGTGTCTTTCCGAACGGAACAGAACTACCTAAGTAACGGCTTGCGTGGTGCGCTGGGGGTTACCTATGTGCCGCCAGCTCCGGAATTGTCACGCTCCTTGATGGAACAGCTGATGGCATTGGCAAACCAGCCACCGGAAGCGGTGGACCCACTGGTACTGGCAAGCATCGTATCTTTCGGCTTTGTGTTCGTTCATCCCTTTATGGATGGCAACGGTCGCCTGTCCCGGTTTTTGTTTCATCAAGTACTGTGCCAGCGAGGGGCCCTTCAAAACGGCCTGGTGCTGCCGGTATCCATCGTGCTACGCCAGAATGAATCCGAATATCTTAGTGTGCTACAGGCATTTTCGGAGCAGGCGAGGCAGTACTGGGACGTTACTTACATCGACGAAAACCAGTTCCAGTTCGAATTTAAGGGCCACGAAGCCCTCTACCGATATTGGGACGGCACTCAGTGTGCTGAATTCATGGCCAGGGCAACCAAACAGGCCATAGAACAACACCTGAAGGAAGAAACCGTCTTCCTCACGCGGTACGACGAAATCTACCGCCGCATAGACCAGGACTTTGATATACCCAACACTGATCTCTCCAGACTGGTGATGTTCTGCCTGGACCAAAACGGCCGCATCTCCAAACATCGCCGCAAGCAGTATCAGTACAGGGTTCCGGAAGAGATCTTCGATGCGCTGGAACAGGCATATCAAATCGTGGTAACCGAATCATGAAGAACTCACGGCACCCATCAACCTGCGCAGTACACCAGGGATTGCAACAATGAACACCGCCAACATCAAAAAATACGCCCCCAAAGCCCGCAACAACTTCATCGCGGCGGTCACAAAACAGGCCGCCCGTTACGGCATCACCGCCAAAGGCACCGAGCCCATGGAGCAGCGGGGGGATATTGCCCTGATTGGCGAAAACGCCTTCCCCAAAGCCATCGCCCCGGCCCGCAAGGCACTGGAGCGCATGGTGGAGCAAATGGGCTTTGCCCAGGCCATGGAGCAAGCCGCCTACAGCTGGTTTAACCGCCTGTGCGCCATCCGCTACATGGAAGTCCATGACTTCTTGGACCACGGCCGCCGCGTGCTCAGCGCTGCAAACGGTGAAGCCGGCACACCACAAATCCTCGACGACTGCCTGGACATCAGCCTGCCAGGGCTGGACCCTCAACAAGTCGCGGAACTGAAGCTGGACGGTAACAAAGATGAAGAGTTGTACCGAGAACTCCTGCTAGCGCAATGCCACGCTCTGAATGAGGCCATGCCGTTCCTCTTTGAAGCGGTAGACGATGCCACCGAGCTGCTGCTGCCAGACAACCTCACCAAAACCGACTCCCTGATTCGAGGCCTGGTCAGCGCCATCCCGGAAGACGACTGGCAGGATGTGGAAATCATCGGCTGGCTCTACCAGTTCTATATCTCTGAGAAAAAAGAGCAGGTGATCGGCAAGGTCGTCAAAAGCGAAGACATCCCCGCCGCCACCCAGCTATTCACGCCCAATTGGATTGTGCAGTATCTGGTACAAAACTCCGTAGGCCGCCAGTGGCTGCAAACCTACCCGGACAGCCCTCTACGCAACCAGATGCCGTACTTCATCGAACCCGGCGAACAGCCCCCGGAAGTGCAGGCCCAGTTGGATGAAACCGTACCCGATGCGATAGACCCGGAGAGCATCAAAGTTCTCGACCCCGCCTGTGGCTCCGGCCACATACTGGTGGAAGCCTACAAAATCCTGAAAGCCATCTACGAAGAACGTGGCTACCGCAGCCGGGACATCCCGCAACAGATCCTCAAGCACAACCTGTTCGGCCTGGACATTGACGACCGGGCAGGGCAGTTGGCTGGCTTTGCCCTGATGATGCTGGCAAGGGAAGACGACCGCCGCCTGTTCAGCCGGGTAGCGGAAGGTGAGGTCACCCTCAACGTGCTTTCCCTCAAGGAAACCGGCCACCTGGACTTGCCCCAACTCTGGCAGGATTTGAACCTGAGTGGTGACTGGCAGCAGGGTAGCTCCCAGAGTCTTTTTGAAAGTGAACAGGCTGACTTGAGCAGTGCGAGTGCTGATGAACGCTATCAACTGCTGCAAAGAACTCTGGAGCGGTTTGAAGAAGCCAAAACCTTCGGCTCCTTGATCGAAGTGCCCGAGGAAGATGCAGCACCTTTGAAAGCGCTGGTTGATGAACTGGAGCAGTTGGCTCGCACGGGTGACGTGATGCAGAAGCCAGCGGCAGAAATGTTGCTGCCGTATGTTCAACAGGCTTGGATTCTGGCCCAGCGATATGATGCTGTTATTGCGAACCCACCCTACATGGGCAGCAAAGGCATGAATGCGCCGCTGAAAAAGTTCGCAAAAGATACATACCCAAACAGCAAGTCAGATCTCTTCGCGATCTTTATGGAGCGAGCATTTTCATTGCTCAGGCCCAACGGATACAACGCGCAGATCAATATGCAGTCCTGGATGTTCCTGTCCAGCTACGAGAAGCTCCGGGAATGGCTACTTCACAACGCCACCATCATCACCATGGCGCACATGGGGAGCCGCGCATTCGACAGCATCAGCGGCGAAGTAGTCTCCACAACGGCATTCGTTATCGAAAACGCAGCCTATCCCAATTACTCGGGCGCATACATTCGCTTGGTCGATGCCAAATCTGAGGCCGAGAAGAGAAGGCTGTTACTGGAGGCAATTCAGTGACGGTCGAATTAAGAGATCTCGGTACCGCCTTCCGCAAAGCCAAGGTGGATCTCTACTACTCCACCAACCCGTCATTGTTCGCAATAGCCGACTATGAGGAAAACCTGGCGGAGAATCTTAAGCGCCTGCAAAAGAAGATCAACGGCAGGTCTACAACCTGGGTTAAAGACTCCGACTTTCTCGGAACCTGGACGCTCGCGCCAAAAGCCATTAAATGTCCAAAAGGAAAAGATGCCGGCCTGATTCATGCGTCTCCCGAGGAGGAGTGGGCGGGTATCTGCAAAACTGGAGAAGAAACCACAGCTGAATTTCGGCTCATGGCCAAATGCAGCATGGATTTCCACGTGCTCTCGGCGCTCTGGATGCTAAAGGTCGGCCATCTCTTTGATAAGCAGTTAAGCGCCAACGTGTATGGCAGCCGGCTACGCCGAACAATCGACAATGAAGTGAATGAGCTATCGCTTGGCTCCTTTAAGCCTTACCTGAAGCCGTTTCGTGATTGGCGGGATGGGGCCATCAAAGCCATGCGTACGGCGTTGGATGAGAAAAAAGAGGTTCTGGCGCTCACGGCGGACGTCAGCAGCTTTTACCATCGGCTCGACCCCGGCTTTATGCTCAGCGAGGATTTTCAAGAGATTGCAGGCGTTGAGTTGGATCAGGCTCAACGAAAGCTGAATAAGCTCTTCATCAACGCACTAATTGCCTGGGCAAAAGAAACACCTTTGAAAACGGGCTTGCCAGTAGGCTTGCCGGCCTCAGCCGTAGTCGCCAATGCTGCGTTAATCGGTCTTGATCAGTTCATCGAGCAGCAAGTAGTACCCCTTTACTATGGCCGTTACGTGGACGATATCCTGCTGGTGATGGAAAACAACAGTCACATCAAAACCACAGATGAGTTCTGGGAATGGATATTCGGCCGAGATGGTGGGTCCGGCATTCTGAACAAAGTCGAAGGTGAGAAGCCAGAAGACAAATGTATTCTTTTCAATCCTGGCTACCTCAAGAAGAGTCACGTAGCGTTTGAAAACAGCAAGAACAAACTGTTCGTATTGTCTGGCGGTCCTGGAAAAGCATTGGTCAACGCCATCACCGAACAGGTCAACCAGCGTGCTAGTGAATGGCGATCACTCCCAAACCTTCCAGAAAATCCCGACACAATTGCAACGGATCTGTTAAAAGCGACAAACCATGCCGGTGAGCAGGCGGATAACCTGCGCAAGACTGATGCCCTGACCCTACACAGAGCCGGCTTTGCCCTGAACCTGCGGGATTACGAAGCATACGAGCGTGACCTTCCCCCGAGTGCATGGCGAGCACAGCGCCATGCCTTCTTTTCGGCTGTCATCGACCACCTGATCACGCCGGTCACCTTCTTCGAGCTGGCGCAATACCTGCCACGCATCATCCGAATGGCCGTGGCATGTAAGGACTTCAAGATACTTGGCGATATCCTGCACAACCTACGGAAGTTGATGGATATGGTAGCAGAAGACTGCGAACCGAAAATCAAAGTAATCAGCCAGACCGTTGAGTTGGATGCCAAAGAAATCTTGTATCGTTGGCACGCGGCATTGAATGACTCTGTTGCGGAAAACGTCATTGCGGCGTTGCCGCCGAAACTTGGGCCCTCAAAAGTTCGTGAATGGGAACTGCACATCAGTTCCCATTGGGAGAGAATCACCGAGGCGCTATGGGCGGCGGGAGGGGGGCAGAGCATGTTCCCGCAAACAATTGAAGAGCTGGAGGGCTATCATCTTCAGCTCTTCAGTCATGACCTGGCTCACATCCCGCTGCGTTTTATCGGTTTGCCGAAAGAGATGGTCAGCCGTCGAGGTATTCCAGCCCGCAAGCACTTACTCGAAGTATCAGTGGATGAGGTTTTGCCTGAGGGCGTCGGTCCGGGGATCCAGATTCTCTCGAAGTGGATTGGGCTGAAAAAAATCATTCCTGTAGGGCTCTACTTCGCCACTCGCCCATTCAGTCTTCAAGAGCTTTACCTGCTCGCCAAGGAACCATTCAAGCAAGAAAATCAGCAGTCACTAAAGGAGGTTGTTCTCGCACTACGCGGTTTCTCACCCAAAGAGCAGAAGATGCCCACCTGGGGCAAGGGTGGACGTGTACTGCGAGTCCCTGATGGACAACCAGCCCCGAAGCAAACCGTTGCGGTCGCAAGTTGGAAAACGAGTGATAAAAGCTTCATTGCGGCAGTCATGGGAAAGTCAGACCCCGATAGCCGACGCCGGTACCAACGCCTCAATCGCCTGATTAACGAACTGATCTCCCGCCCAGATGGTGCAGGCTACCTGATATTCCCTGAGCTAGCCTTGCCGACGCGCTGGTTCATGCGCATCGCCGAGAAGCTCAAAGGCCGAGGCATTTCGTTAATCACCGGGGTCGAGTATCTCCACGCTAGAAAGAAAAAAGTCAGAAACCAGGTTTGGGCCTCTCTGACCCATGACGGTCTGGGTTTTCCCTCACTCATGATTTACCGGCAGGACAAACAAGTTCCGGCACCACACGAGCGTGTCGAATTGGACAAGCTCGGCGGTTTTGAAATGCTTCCCAAGGTCCCGTGGGAGAAGCCGCCAATCATCAAGCATGGCAATTTCCGATTTGCGCTGATGATATGCAGTGAGCTGACCAATATCCGGTATCGCGCAGACCTGAGAGGAAAGGTGGATGCACTGTTCGTGCCCGAGTGGAACCCTGACACTGATACGTTCAGCTCACTCATAGAGTCAGCGGCATTGGATATCCACGCTTACATTATTCAGAGCAACAACCGCACATACGGGGACAGCCGGATTCGTGCGCCCTATAAAGACCGCTGGAAACGCGACCTGCTACGCGTAAAAGGCGGCAACCACGATTACTGCATCACCGGCGAAATCGACGTGCTGGCCCTGCGTCAATTCCAGTCCTGCCACCGGTCTCCAAGCGAAGGCTTCAAACCGGTACCGGAAGGCTTTGCAGCGGATATGTCGAAAGACCGGAAAGTATTACCCAAAGGGGGAGCGTAATGAGCCAGCAAGAAACACAGGATATGGCGAAGTATTTTTACCGGGCTTCTGCGGCGGATTTCATGAAGATTCCGGGTGGACCAGTAGCTTATTGGGCTAGTGAACAGCTGCGGAAAGCATTTACTCAATACCCTCAGTTAGCATCATTTGCAAAACCAAGACAAGGGCTGGCAACCTCCGACAATAACAGGTTCCTTAGGTTTTGGTTTGAGCCTTCAATTGACAAAATAAAATTTGACGCGAAAAACCGAGAAGAAGCGCATGAGTCACGTGCCAAGTGGTTCCCATGTCAGAAAGGCGGTGGGTATCGCAAATGGTATGGAAATCTCGAATATTTGGTTAATTGGGAGAATGATGGTGGGGAGCTACTGGAATATGCGGCATCACTCTATGGTTCTCCGACTCGAACCATTAAGAATATCCAATTTTATTTCCGCGACGGGCTCACCTGGTCCACTCTAACATCTGGTGAGATGTGCATGCGGGTATCACCAATAGGTTTTATTTCAGAAACAAAGGGAGCAGTTTGCTTTTTCGAGGGCGAAGGAGAAAAACTCAAGACTCTCGCAATTATGAATTCTGCCGTCATTAACCCGCTAATTCTGACGATTAGCCCTACTCTAGATTTCCACGAAGGGCCAGTAGGGCGTTTGCCAATTAATTTAGATTTAGCTGAAGAAGTCACTGATTTGGCGGAAAAATGTGTGGAGCTTTCGAAACGTGACTGGGACTCATACGAAGAGTCCTGGAATTTTCAAGCCCACGTACTTCTAGGCCACGTCGAGAGCAAGAGTTCGAAGATAGAGGTCAGCTTGCAATCGTTCGTTACCGATGAGCGAAAATGTATCTCCGAGCTTAGGAATTTTGAGCAGCGCATCAATGAGCTTGTTCTCAAAGCATACGATCTTGCTGGAGAAATTAGATCCGATGTGCCAATTGATAGAGTTACCCTCGGCAGGAATCCTCGGTTCTCGTTTGGCTCGACTGATGACGAGAGTGACTTTGACGTTCTACGCTCTGAGTCGCTTAGGGAGCTGCTGAGTTATGCCATCGGCTGCATGATGGGTCGATACTCATTGGACAAACCGGCCTTGATTCTAGCGAGGCAGGGCGAAACCCTACAAGACTACTTGAGCCAGATACCGTCACCGAGCTTTGCCCCGGACGACGATGCTATCCTGCCACTCACCGACCAGGAATGGTTCGCTGATGACGCCACCAACCGCTTTCGCGAATTTGTCCGCGTGGTCTGGGGCGATGAGCATCTACAGGAAAATCTGGATTTTGTAGCGGAAAGTCTCTGCCTGCACGCCATCAAGCCCAAGCGAGGCGAATCCGCCATGGACACCATCCGCCGCTACCTGAGCACCCAGTTCTATAAGGATCACCTGCGCACCTATAAAAAGCGCCCGATCTACTGGCTCTTCAGCTCCGGCAAACACAAAGCCTTCGAGTGCCTGGTTTACCTGCACCGCTACAACGAAGGTACGTTGGCACGGATGCGTACTGAATACGTCATTCCCCTCAGCGCCAAGCTCAACGCCTACGCTGAAAAGCTGGAACAAGACAAAGAAGCCAGTACCTCAGCCGCTGAAACCAAGCGCCTGGAAAAAGAAATCGCCACCCTGCACAAACAACAGGTCGAACTCGCCGAATTCGATGAAAAACTCCGCCACTACGCCGACCAGCGCATCAGCCTGGATCTGGATGATGGTGTGAAGGTGAATTATGGGAAGTTTGGCGATTTGTTAGCTGAGGTAAAGGCGGTGACGGGCGAGAAGCCACAGTGAGTAACCAAGTGAAGGGATACCTTTTCGGATCAGCCTAATTGACAGGAGCATGGCACTATGAGGTTAGTTAAAGCGCGTGTCCAAATGTACCGGAGCGTGATCGATACCGGAGAGTTTGAGGTTGAGAACGGTAAGACGATCCTGGTCGGTCCAAATGAGGCTGGTAAAACGGTTATTCTTCAGGCACTTCAAAAGCTGAATGCTCCTGAAGGTGTGGAGGGGTTTGACCCACTCCGTGACTATCCCAGATCCCAGTACAACAAGGACATCCGCCGTGGTTTGGTTGATGCCTCCGACGTGACAGTCGTAGAAGGTCACTTTCAGCTTGAGTCGCCTGACTTGGAAGGTCTCCCGGAAGGTTTTGAACAATGTACCTATGTTTACGGTCGGAAATTGAATAATGAGGCTTGGCACCGAATTGAAGGAGGACCCGCTCTCCCAACCTACGACTCAATATCAAAGGACTTACTAAGACTCGCAGCTCACGCTGACAAACATAGTTCAGGAGAAACGCCTTCCGTCAAAGAGCAGCTCGTCTCGATTACTAGCGGTTGGAAACCTAGTACGCGGCTATCCGGTACTCATGCCCGCAACCTCAAAGCTTTCCTTGAGAAAACACTCCCTTTAATTGAGGAAGGGAATGATGCGGAAGAACATAGATACGACCGACTCATGCAGTCGTGCCGGGCAGTTGAAGAACGTGGTTCTGTCTTGCAACACCTGAACTCTCGGCTACCTGTGTTTGTACTGTTCAATAATTATTTCCGGGTTCGTCCTCGAATTCATTTGGAGCACCTCGCTCAGCGTGTCCAGAGCGGAGTTCTCGATGACAAGCAGTACGATTATGGAAACCTATGCCTGCTCAAACTTCTTGGATTTACTCCGGAGGAGCTTGCAGAGCTCGGGAACGCAGCGAAGCCAGGTCAGAATGATGCTGCAGCCTTAAAGGTCTACCAAGACAAGTTAGACTCTCGTGACTATCAATTAAATTCGGCGAGTGTTGATCTGACAGAGCAAATCGTTTCTGTTTGGAATCCGGACCCGGAGCGAGCTGAGGCGAGCAAACTTAAAATAAAGGCGGACGGTCAGTACCTCAAGGTTGTCGTCGAAGACGAGTTGGGTGTTGAAATTGAGCTAGACCAACGATCCGAAGGTTTCCAATGGTTGGTTTCGTTCTTCGTTGTGTTTTTTGCGGAAGCCGCTGACAAGCATGAGAACGCTGTTCTGTTGTTGGACGAGCCTGGTCTTCACCTGCATGGGCTAAAGCAACGTGATTTCCGCGAAACTATTTCTCGTTTAGCCGCCAAAAACCAGACTCTATATACAACCCACTCACCATTCCTTGTCGGTCCGGACGAGTTGGATATGGTTCGCGTGGTGGACATGACGAACCGTAAAGACGGAACAAAGATACATGGTGATCTTTCCTCTGGCGATCCTGCAGCTCTGCTGCCACTACAGGAGGCGCTTGGCTACGATCTAGCGCAAAGTCTATTTTCACAGACCCGGAACCTTGTGGTTGAGGGACTGACCGATTATTGGTACGTGGAAGCGGTCGCACTTCTCCTTCGAGATTCGGGAGAGGCTGACTTAAACAAGAGCATCGCTATCGTGCCAGCGAATACTGCAGGTAAAGTGGTGTATTTTGCCACCATCTTGCATGCTAATAAGTTGAAGGTCGCAGCGCTTCTCGACTCGGATACAGCAGGCAATCAAGCTGCTGAGCAAGACATTCTTGTCCACTCCCTGGGAAACAAAAGGATCCTTCGAACAAAGGACTCGTACTCTGGTAGCGTCAATGCCCCTGAAATCGAGGATCTCCTTCGAGAAACTTTAATCAATGTGGCACAGGAAGAACTCGGTTGGGAAATCAGGAGCACAGCACAGCGTCAAGACAGCCGACCTATTGTTGATATCTTCGGTGCGGAGATATCTGACTTCTCAAAGTATAAGCTCTCCAAGGCATTTCTGCGCTGGGCTCGCACCCATGATGCAAACGAATTAACTTTGGATGAACGACAGCAGTGGACGGCATTGATCACCAAAATTAATAAAGCGCTTAAGTAGGTGTAATGCTTCGACTAATTCTACGGGTTTGGCCAAAAAAATTTTCCGTGCCAAATCGGCACTTGCAAGCGTAGATGAGCACCGGCACTTCCAGAATTTGAAAGAACTCCGGGAGTACGTCAGCCAGAAAATGAAATTGGAACAAACATGATTACACATATTCGTATAGACAACTTCAAATCCCTGGTTGATTTTCGGATGCCCGTGGCGAAATTCAGCTGCCTTGTGGGTCTGAACGGAGCCGGCAAGTCGACGGTGCTTCAGGCTATGGATTTCCTCTCACAACTTATGCGGGGCGATCTCAAAAGCTGGTTGAAGGAAAGAGGATGGTCAAAGGCTGACCTGAACTCAAAGTTATCTGCGCGCCAGAATATCGAGTTCACGCTCACTCTGAGTATTCCCACCAATGGTGAATTTGTATGGAGCGGGAGCGTTAACCGGAACTCTCTTCAGTGTACGACTGAAACGGTGGTTCTTAACGGGGTGCCTCTCCTTAGGGTCCACGAAGGGGAGTGCACACTCAGAGCTCATGAAGGTCGTAAGGCCGAAAAATTCAAAGTCGTTTTTGACTATCAAGGTTCGATACTTTCGCAGCTTAAGGAAAGTCAAATCAAAGGTCCGCTGCTCACATTGCGGACTGAAATGTTGAAGGTGCACTCGCTTGATCTATTATCCCCAGCCCAACTCCGCCTTAAGACACGCAGTGCGGATGGTCAGTTAGGTCTGGGTGGACAACGGTTGTCCGCGTACTTGCATGAATTGGGTAAAGACAAGCGTGAGGCGCTCAGAAAACGACTTGAAGGTGTGTATGGGCAGCTTGAGAGTATTGATACGAAATCTCTTCGGTCTGGCTGGAAACAGCTTGGTGTCAAAGAACGCTTTGGCGAACAGTTGTTGTCCACTTCGGCGGAACACATCAACGACGGTATGCTGCGTTTAATGGCGGTACTCTCTCAGTTGGATTCGGATCAGCACTTTCTGATTTTTGATGAGATCGAGAACGGCATTAATCCGGAGTTAGTCGAGTTTTTGGTGGACGCACTGGTTGGCAGTAACCATCAAGTTTTGGTTACAACACACAGCCCTTTGATCTTGAACTACCTCGAAGACGATATCGCAAAAGATGGCGTGATTTACCTCTACAAAACTACCAAGGGTGCGACCAGGGCTATACCACTCTTCTCGATTCCCTCCATGGCAGAGAAGCTGTCGGTAATGGGCCCGGGTGAAGTATTCGTTGATACCCGGCTGTCAGAACTTGCCGAGGAAATCCGGCAAATTAATGGTGACAAGTAACGATGTTTTTGTTGCTTAGTGGCGAGGGCCCCTCTGATATTGGCTGCAGCATCGTTGAAGCTGTTGAAATTTGTAAAGGTGAACACTTTCTGCCGGGGCCAATGGCTTGGTTCGTCGATCAATTGGTTGAGCAGTTTGTTGATCAGCTCCAGGGCTTTGAGATGTCCCATATCGAGTATGGACAGGTTGGGTTTGTCAGCGAGAAGTCACTCAGCCAACACTGCAAACAAGCAAGTGGCGGCCGGAAGATCCGACTGCCAGGTAAAAAAACGGGGCAGGAAACAAGTTATTTCTTCCGGAATGCTCGGGGCTTGGGGGAGTTGGCTCATAGGCTGGCGGACGAAGTGCAGGACTCTGTTATTGCTGTTCTGTTTCGGGACAGTGATCGCACTGCATCATCCAATAGAGGTCTTCGTCGAAAAAAAGTCGAATCGATGGAAAACGGTTTTAAGGCGGCCCGTTTTGATTATGGTGTGCCAATGATGCCCAACCCGAAATCCGAAGCCTGGCTGCTCTGCGCGGTAAAGTCGCAGTCACCCTATCAACACTGTGATGCATTGGAGGAAATGTCTGGCAATGACAAAGGTTTGAATCCACTAAAGGAGCAACTTGAGGCTGCCATGGGTGGGTATCCTTCTTCAGACAAGCTTTCAGATCTCGTGAAGGACCGCAGCATTGATGTCCTACAGATTGATATGCCGTCATTACGTGAATTTAGAGAAGCCTTGTCAGAAGCGGTTTCTAGGTTGTTGAGACCCGCAAGAGATACGTAATGTCTGTTTGGTTCTGATGGTAAAAAGACGCTGGGTGCGACGCCAAATGTCGCATGATCATGAGACTGTCAAGGTGAACTGAACCGAAGGAGTCATATTTATGATCACAGTAACCGTTGCAGGAATGAAACAGTCTCTGGAAGGACTTTCTGAAAGTTGGCTTCATGAACAAATAAGGCGGCGTCAGAAAGCAGGCGAGTCGGTGTGTGTGCAGGTAGGAGTGCATACACCGGACATCAACGTTGGTGTTTCATCGGGAGCCTGCCCCGTGGGGCCTGGCGGTTCCCGGAGGCCCAACTCAAAAGAACAACAGGTTTTAGATCTCTGGTCGCATTTTGGTTTGGGGCATGGGGATCTCAACAGCGGTAAGCTGGTTGCGTTTCTTCAGCGATTGCGATCATTGGTTTAGGTTCTGAAAAGTTAAGGATGATGTATGGCGAAGCTGGTTTTCTCTTATTCCCATGTGGATGAGGCTCTGAGGGATGAGCTGGAAAAGCATTTGATGCCGCTCAAAAGACGAGGGCTCATTTCCACTTGGCATGACCGGCGCATAACAGCCGGTACTGAACTGCATGGAGAAATAGGCCAGCACTTTGAAGATGCAGACATCATCCTTTTGCTGATTAGCCCCGACTTCATCAATTCAGATTATTGCTACGACATTGAAGTGAAGCACGCCCTCAAGCGGCACAATAAAGGTGAGGCGCGTGTGGTTCCGGTGATTCTGAAAACCTGTGACTGGCATGATCTGCCATTCGGAAAGCTGATGGCCACCCCAGAGGATGGTTATCCGATCTCGAAATTCACTCACGTCGAAGATGGTTTCTACCAAGTCGCTCAGGCCATCAAATCTGTTTTGAAGGAATTGGGTGCCACGGCCCAGAACTCTCCTACTGACAATACCCGCCCGGCTACATCGCCATCATTCGTAAAGCCGGTCGATTCTGGTCCTCGCAGCAGCAATTTGGGCATTCGAAAGGAATTCAGTGACAGAGATAAAGACCTTGCTCGTCGGGAAGGAATTCAGTTCCTGTCTCGTTTCTTTGAAAATTCCTTGAAGGAGATCTGCGCCCGGAATCCCGAGCTGGAGCAGGATTTTCACCAGAAGGATGCCGACAGCTTCGAGGCTTCTCTTTACCAAAATGGGCAAAGAGTTTGCCACTGTGGCATATGGAAAACCGGCGGAGGTATGGCGCTGGGAGATATTTGTTACAGCCAATCCGGGGTCTCGACCAATAGCTGTAATGATGCCGTTACGTTAGAAGACGATGGAACTATGCTTGGGTTCCGCTCGATGATGGGCGGAATGTCCGGGTACGGTCGTGACAGTTTGCTCACGTGCGAGGGCGTCGCCGAGTACTTTTGGGACAGCTTTATTCGCCCCCTCAAATGAGCATTGCCTGCGCTGCTCAGGAATTTACTGAAAACCAAAAACGATAATTAGGAAAACACATGGAAGAGCCAACCTCAGCCGTCGATGCTGTCATCGTCATCGTCACCCTTCTTATTTTCTTTACTCCGGTCGTGATCGCGTGGCTTTCCAGGCGAAGCCGAAATGCTATGAAGAAAAAGCTGGCGGAGGCGATGCTGGCTTTGAAGCAGGCTGAAGAGAAGAAAAGGGAAGCGGAAAATTACAGCGCCGACCTGGATGCCAGATACAAGCCCATTACCGATATGGAACAGCACGCGCGGCTGTTACTGGGTAAGGCGGAGATGCAGGCGCAGGCGGTCAGGAATGATGCGGAACGTGTGTATTCCGAAGCTGAGAAAAGACTGAGCGAGGCCACGGAAGAGGCAGGTCAAATCAGTACGGAAGCAAAGGCAGCGCTCAGAGAGGCAAGGCTGAAGGCCGATCAGATTGAGGCTGACGGTCGGGCAGAGGCTGAGAGGGTACTCGATTTCGCCAAACGACAGGCGGAAGAAGTAGCTGGTGACGCGCTCGCGGCCAAGGGGAAGGCTGACCTGTACGAGGCCACTGTGGTTGCCATGCGCAACACCATCCAAGGCTACAAAGATGACTATATCATTCCTAATCATGCGGTTCTGGATGAGCTGGCGGAGGAATACAGCCATAAGGAAGCCGGCGAGCAATTGAAGCGAGCAAGAAAGCGCGTTCGGGACATGGTCAAAAATGGCAACGCGGGGGCCTGCGATTATGCGGAGGCAAACCGACGAGCTTTTGCAATACATTTCGCCGTGGATGCCTTCAACGGCAAAGTCGATTCGGCGTTGGCCAAGGTCAAGCACGACAACTACGGCAAGATCAAACAGGAAATCCTGGATGCGTTCGCCCTGGTGAATCACAACGGTATGCCATTTCGTAATGCTCGCATTAACCAGGAATACCTGGAGGCTCGCTTGGAAGAGCTAACGTGGGCGGTTGCCACTCACGAGCTGAGGCAGATCGAACGGGAGGAGCAGCGGGCCATTCGGGAGCAAATGCGTGAGGAAGAAAAAGCTCGCCGCGAAATAGAGAAGGCTATTAAAGAGGCCGAAAAAGAAGAACGCATGCTACAAAAGGCCATGGAGACTGCTCGTAAGGAGCTGGCTTCTGCTCACGGTGAGCAGCGTGCAGAGTACGAAGCCCAGCTCGCTGAGCTGGAATCCAAACTGGCAGAGGCAGAGAGCCGGGGGCAGCGGGCGATTTCGATGGCGCAACAGACCAGGCGAGGCCATGTTTATGTCATCAGTAACATTGGCAGCTTTGGTGAGAACGTATTCAAGATAGGTATGACGCGCCGGCTGGAGCCTTCAGACCGGGTGAAAGAGCTGGGTGATGCGTCCGTTCCCTTCGACTTTGATGTCCATGCCATGATCTACAGTGACGATGCGCCAGCGCTGGAAAAGGCTCTGCATCGGCGGTTTGATGAGGCATCAGTGAACAAGGTTAACCCCCGCAAGGAATTCTTTAACCTGAACGTTGCAGAGATTCGCCAAGCGGTGGAGCAGCAGGGCATGAACGAAATACACTGGACCATGAAAGCGGAAGCGGCGGAGTATAGGGAGTCGCTGAGTATTTCCAGAAAGCAGGCTATGGAAGCGCCGGTTACTGCATAAGTCAGAATGTTTGGATTAAAAGGGGTCTTTGTCGACAGTAAGTATCTGATTTTTCAGGATCTAGGGCTCGTTTGCGCCACCTTCAATCTCAGGGGATTGAGGGGCTACCTGAAGACCTTTTGGATTTTGACGACTTTTATGAGCAGCGGAAGGCGTTGTTGATGAGCAGGATTTAGCAAGTGCAGAACGATCAAGAATAAATACAACGATAAGTTACCTAGCAATCACTATTGGCCACGGCTGATCAGAGTTCTCGAATAATTTTACCTAAAACATTGGAACAATGAGGTATTGATGGGAACGAAATACAGGCAGGACGAAGACCTTGCATTCTTGGAGTACTGCTCTGAAGAGGATATAAAGCAGCTAGCAAATCTACTCATTTATGACGCAAAGGGCAAGAAGCGAGTATCCACTCAGATTCTATCGGATAAACAGTTTAAGGCCCTGAATGGCTCCCCAGAACAGTGGAGATCTTCTTGGCGCTTGGTCGCAGGGGAGCTCCAGCACTTCGGTGGAGATACGATCGTCAACGTTTTTCGGAGAGAAGGGGTGCTTTACAGGGAAATTCTGAGAGATACCTGCAAGCGAATCGGGGTCAAATTCGACAAAAAGAATGCGACATGGGAAATCGAAAATCAGTTGATTGAGCATTTTATAGAGAAGCTCTGGAACGAAATGTCCGAAGATGAAAGGAATGCAGCTTTAAAATCCATGGACATCGGAGACTTTATAGAGGGAAAAATTGACTGGGGAGCGATGACTTCATCGACGGTTTTCGGTGGGGCCGCTGCCGGTGCCTGGTATGCTTGGGCTGCTAATGCGGCGAAGTACGCGTTCGCACCTGCAATTTTCAGTAAAGCGGCGGTTATAGGCGCTTCGTCGTTTGTAGCGCAGCGAGGAGCGAGTATTTTGCTAGGACCAGCAGCGGCTGTAGCTTTGACAGTTCCTGCATTTTCGGGCACAGCTTTCCGAGTGACCGTACCTGCCACAGTTCAAATCGCCTATATGAGACAAAAATATTTACAGAAGGAACGTTTCTGATGAACACCGCTGCGTATGATTTATTTCAGAAGATCTGGGTCCTCGATGAATCCAAATTCAACGAGACGTTGCTCGACGCGCTCAGTAGAGGCCGCGCAGTGATCCACGACGGTGTGGCTTATTGGGCCGAGGGCAGTGGAAAAACGGGCGTAATCCAGCATCTCCCCTTCAGAGAGGCGGCCTTTAAATCCGCCGAGGAAGCGATAAAGGCCGCACAGATGACAACGGTTATCGCAACTGCTGCATCGACATGCGTGATCCTCGGAGCAATCATTATTCAAACCAAATATTTGGCCGCTAAATTGGATCGTCTCCAAGAGACTGTGGATGAAATATCCAAAGATGTGCACTCCCAAAACATTATCTACTACATGGATAAGATCACTGACTACGTGGGGGGTATAGAAGTCGCGCGCACACTCCTACGCGACCGCTCGCTTGCTGAGGAAATCCGAGAAGTTGCCTATCCGTTGTTGGCACAATTATCGGCAAAAAGAAATCATGTGCTCTCCTTCATTGACAATATCCTGAACCTAGCAAGCAATAAAGATGACGTGACTGAGAGGCACTATGAACTCATCGTCAATTTCGCGCACATGACGATGGAGATTATGCCAATGGGAATCCATACCGAATACCTTTTGTCGGCTCGCGTCGGGAAGCCAAGGCTTGCTGAGCAAATTTTAGTTGATGGTGCTCAGCGTTATGAGAACGCGTTAAATGTTTATAAAGGGTTTATGAATGAGCAGCATGCATCGCTCGTGCGCGGAAATATTGGTGCCAGGGCAAGAGCCTATAAAGGCATCGAACCTAAGGTAGAAGCGCTTCTCAATTCGACTGAGAACGAAGTGCTCCTATCGTTACCTCTGGGTAGGATGGCGCTGCAAGCTGCTTAGCAGCGGTACCGGTTAAGCACCAGAAACCTGCTCGTGAGGCTCCGTCGATGAGCCCATTATCTGATCAACCATAAGCGGTGTTAAATGGATTCAAAACAGCTCACCCAGGGTCTCCAACAGGCATTTTTCTCTGAAAACCAGCGTCTGGTTTTCTGGTACGACCCCGAGCAAAGCTTTGGTGACGAGCTGTCTAATCTGAACCTGCCGGATGTTCAGGTGGTGGACATGGCCGGCGAGTCGTCTATGGCCTTTAAGCTGAAGCTTGAGCTGGAAGACCAGAACGGCAGGTACTTGCTGTACTTCCCCCATGCCGAGCCGGAGCCGGAAGACGACTGGTTGCTGGACATGAAACTGTATTCCCGCACCTTCCATGCAGACCGCATTTCCATCATCTTCAATGAACTGGGCTTGCAGCAGCAGAGCCTTCGGGCGCACCTTGCCCGGCGTGAGAAGTTCCTGAGCAAGACCCGGCTCGCCGCCTTGAAGCGATTTATCCAGCCTGACTTCGATGAAGAGGCGCTGGATATAGCCATGATCGCCGTGGTTACCCGAGCGGAATCCCCGGATATCGCCAACATTTTGTTCACTCTAGGCGATGAGCTGGTGAAGGCTGATGGTGGCCTGGAGGAGGTGCCGGAGTCCATCACGGAACTGGAAAAATACGGACTGGTTCCGTCATTGGTTAGGGCGTTTCAAGAGGAGGTGGGCTACCCGGCCTCGGAGCAGGAGCTTCGCGGCGAGGCTCCGTTCAACTTCGGGCATTTCCTGATCCGGCTTTTGGCGACGGGGTTCTGCGAGAGCATTTCCGAAGTGCCCGACTGGGCGCGTTCGGTGGCCATTTCCTCGGCTAATGCCAGGGCGACATCCCGGGCGTTGCTGTCCCGTTGGCGCGACAGCTCTCGCTATTACCCGGCTTATGATGTGATCGCCGACTGGGTTTCCACGGCCCTCAATATCAAGTCCCGCATTGAGGACTACTCGATTGAGGTGCTGGCCAATGTTGCCACCTTCCGGGAAGCGGAGAACCGCATTATCGTCGATTTGGTGAAAGCCATTCCGGAAGCCCGGCAAGCGGATTTGAACCTGTTCGCCCGGGTTATTTCGGACCGGCTCGACGGTTATTGGGCGTCTCGTCACAAAGACGATGACGTTCGCCGGAAATTCCGGACCATCTATTCAGCGCTGTCCGCTGCGATTGATTTGTTTGCGTTACGCCAGGCGCACCCGCAGGGCTTTCATTTTACCAGTGCTGAGGCGCTTTATCAGGCCTATGAGGCCGACCTCTACCGGTTTGACACCGAATACCGCCACTACTGCGCGGCTTCTCGCAAGGCCCACGTGGAGATTCTGAAGGCGCTGGATGAGGCGGTTGAGCAGTGTTACGCCTATTGGTATCTGGACCAGTTGGCCCGCAACTGGGGCGACCTGGTGGAAGGCGAGAAGCTGCTGGAGCACTGGGCGATTCGAGGCGTGCCTAATCAGCAGCATTTCTACGACACTCAGGTGAAGCCGAAGCTGGACTCGGCCCGCAACAAACGGCTGGTAGTGATCATCAGCGATGCCTTCCGCTATGAGGCGGCGGTGGAGCTGCAGGATCGTATCAATGTGAAGCGCTACAGCGAGGCGAAGCTGTCCAGCCAGTTAGGGGTTTTGCCTAGTTACACTACGCTGGGCATGGCGTCTCTGTTGCCTCATCAAACCCTGGAATACCGGGAGGGGGTGAGTGATGACGTGTTTATAGACGGCAAATCCACCAAGGGCAGGGATAACCGCAATCGGGTTCTGGCCAGTTACAACGGGATGGCGGTGCAGGCAGAAACCGTAAAAGCCTGGAGCCGGGATGAGGGGCGTGATGCCCTGAGGGATCAGAATCTGGTGTATGTCTACCACAACGTGGTGGATGCAAGGGGCGATAGCGCCTCCACGGAATCTGAAACCTTCAATGCGGTGGAACACGCCATCGAAGAGCTGACGGAACTGACCCGCAAGATCATGATGCACTTCAACACCAGCACGGTGTTGGTGACGGCAGACCATGGTTTCCTGTTCCAGCACAGCAAGCTGGAAGCTGCAGACAAAACCTCGCTTGCGGACAAGCCAGGCAATGCTCTCAAGAGTAAAAAGCGTTACGTTATCGGCCACGACTTGCCGGATGCCAAAGATGCTTGGTGTGGCTCTACCCGCCATACCGCTGGAACGGCGTCTGATACCCGGTTCTGGGTTCCCAAAGGGGCCAACCGTTTCCACTTTGTGGGGGGCGCTCGATTTGTGCACGGTGGCGCTATGCCGCAGGAAATTGTGGTGCCGGTGCTGACGGTGAAGCAGTTGCGTGGTGAGAAGGCTGAAAGCCGTTCCAAGCGCAAGGTGGAGGTCATCTCGCCCAAGCCGACTCTGAAGATGGTCAATAACATCCAGCGGTTTGACCTGATGCAGACAGAAGCCGTGAGCGATCAGGTGCTTCCCGTAACCATAGCGGTCGCGATCTACGAAGGGGCGGAGAAGGTATCCAGCGAAGAGGTGGTGACCTTTGATAGCGCTTCAGACTCCATGACGGAGCGGGTTAAACAAGTGCGATTGTCGTTGTCCGGTAAGGACTTTGACCGCAAGCGGGATTACTTCCTGGTACTAAAAGACAAAGACCTGAACACCGAGATTGAACGTTACCGGGTGGTGATTGACCTGGCGTTTACCGATGACTTTTTCTAAGGCAGGGGCCATGCAGTCAGATAAAGATCTGGATCAGTTACTTAATGAGCACTTTGCGGGCCGGGTGGTGCGTAAGGATCTGACCAAGCAGATCAAAGAGGGCGCGAACGTGCCTGTCTATGTGCTGGAGTATCTGCTCGGTATGTACTGCGCCTCGGATGACCCGGAAGTCATTGAAACCGGTCTGCGCAATGTGAAAACCGTGTTGTCAGAGAACTACGTGCGCCCGGATGAAGCGGAAAAGGTGAAATCGCTGGTGCGTGAGCGGGGTAGCTACAAGGTGATTGATCGGGTAACGGTTCGCCTGAATGAGCGCAGAAACTGTTACGAGGCGGCCTTTTCCAACCTGGGCATCAAGGATGCGGAGATTGGGGACGGCATCGTTAAAGAGAACGAGAAGCTACTGGTCGGCGGGATTTGGGCAATCGCGACTTTGAGCTATTACCACGAAGAAGGGCAGAAGGGTTCGCCTTTTGGTGTAAGTACTCTGAAGCCAATTCAGATGCCCAACATGAATATGGCCGAGCTGTTCGCCGGCCGGGCCGCGCTGACCGTTGACCAGTGGCGGGAGACGCTGATTCGCTCAATTGGCATGGAGCCCGCCTCGCTGGCTGAGTCAGTGCAGTGGCATTTGCTGGCGCGGATGATTCCGTTTGTGGAGAACAACTACAACGTGTGTGAGCTGGGCCCGAGGGGCACCGGTAAAAGCCATATCTACAAAGAGTGCTCGCCTAACAGCATATTGGTGTCGGGTGGTCAGACGACGGTGGCGAACCTTTTCTACAACATGAGCAGCCGCAAAATCGGTCTCGTGGGCATGTGGGACCTAGTGGCGTTTGACGAGGTTGCTGGCATCAACTTTAAGGAGAAGGATGGCGTCCAGATCATGAAGGACTACATGGCCTCGGGCTCCTTCGCTCGTGGCCGTGAACAGATGGAAGCCAATGCCTCCATGGTGTTTGTCGGCAACATCAACCAATCTGTTGAGTCGCTCGTTAAAACCAGCCACTTGTTGGCTCCGTTCCCGGAGCAGATGATTGATGCTGCTTTCTTTGACCGTTTCCACGCCTACATCCCTGGCTGGGAAATCCCCAAGATGCGGCCGGAGTTTTTCACCAATCGATACGGGTTGATTGTGGACTACCTGGCTGAGTTCTACCGGGAGATGCGCAAGCGCAGCTTTGCTGACGCTCTGGATAAGTATTTCAAACTGGGCGGGGACCTGAATCAGCGAGATACCATTGCTGTACGGAAGACGGTTTCTGGCCTGCTGAAGCTGCTGTACCCCCATGGCGAGTTTGACAAGGAAGCTGTACGACAGTGCCTGGAATACGCTCTGGAAGTGCGTCGCAGGGTAAAGGAGCAGCTGAAAAAGATCGGTGGCATGGAATTCTACGATGTGCATTTCAGCTACATCGACAACGAGGACCTGGAAGAGCACTTTGTCACCGTGAAAGAGCAGGGCGGTGGCAAGCTGATCCCTGAGGGGCCTTCAAAGCCGGGCGTAGTTCATACTATCGGGATCAGCGCCAAAGGCGTCCCAACGCTTTACCGAGTCGAGCTTCAGGTAACCAAAGGCTCGGGCAAACTGGCCACCTCTGGCCAAGTCACAAACCCTGCGGCCAAAGAGCAGGTGAAAATGGCCTTTGACTATTTCAAGGCCAACATCTCCCGCATCTCTGGCGCGACCAAGGTAATGGACCATGACTTCCACCTGCACGTAGTGGATCTGCAAAACGGCGGCCCCATCCAGTCGCTCTCCATTCCCAGCCTTGTGGCCTTTGCTTCCGGGATCATGGGGCGACCAGCCCAGGCACAGCTCGTCGTACTTGGTGACATGAGTCTGGGTGGCAGTGTGAACGCCGTGCAGAGTCTCGCTGAGTGTTTGCAGGTTGCCTTTGATGGTGGTGGTAAGCGAGTGGCTCTGCCGATTACCAGTGCTGGGGATATTCCAACCGTGCCTGGGGAGTTGTTTACCAAATTCCAGACCAGCTTCTATGCGGATCCAGTGGATGCGGTTTTTAAGGCATTGGGGGTGGATTGATGTCCCCTGATCGCCGCTCTCTTAGTCTCTGCCTTCTGTTTCTGACGGTGTTCCCAGTCGGGTTGACTGAAGCCGCCAACGAGTATGAAAAGCGAGGTGTGGAGGTCGCGGAGTCCGAGAGTAGGGAGCAATCAGTAAATGGGTATTGGTCCGGTCTACTTGACAGCTTGGTTCCAGTGCTTACCAGAGCCAGTAGTGGCGGTAGATGGCAGGTCATGTGCTCCGTAAAAATATCGATTTCGATGTTTGCTAGTCGCTGTTTACCAAGTCGGATCATCGGCCCTAATTGGCCGGCACAATAACCACCGCGCCGGGGAGATCAAGCCCGTTATTGATGAGAAGAGTGAATAGATTGTCAGGGTGAATGCCTTGGCGGGATGTCTGTACCTGCCTAAGCCACCCCTCTGAACACAGGCCGCTGAAATAGGCAGGTAGCCCGTGCTCTGATACATAGGGCTCTTTTTGCAATGGTAAGCTCCAACTCAACGGTTGAAGGCCCCTGTCCACGTATTGCTCATCGTACTGAAATTGAACCCGTTCACCATCGCGTTCAAGGTAACCGGCCAGTTCGTCGTACAGGTATACGGTTGCTTTTGTACTGAGCAGGCCCACGGCAATTTCCCTCTTATCCAGTTTACGCTTTACCGGGCGTATTGACCGGCGTTTGTCAGCCGCTGTTCGGGTCCGGCACCACCACAACAACCCGCCCATCCACGTTCAATGCTTGCCCCTCGCCCATCGGAATCAACCAGGGTTCCTCCCATCGCGTATGGCCAAACACCGTCAGGCCCCCAAACCCAGAACGCAGGGAAAGCTCGAGATCGTGATCTCCGCGGCGGTCCGGGCGATTCGGATCGGTTGGCCCCTGATGTAGCAGAAGGATATCGGGCTTTTGATCCGTCACCCTTTCCATCACCTGTAAGAATGACTCAGCGCTTCTGCGTTGACTGCGATGTGGGTCGCCAACAATGCCGGACACGCCGCCAACGGTGAGCCCACAGACATCCTCAACGACATCGCCATCGAGAAGATCGACTGCATCTGAAAGCCGCTGAGGGTCGGTTAATTCATCGTGGTTGCCCAAAACGCCGACCACGCGTGACGCCGCCCTGGTAAATGCTTCAAACACAGCATCCACGGGCCCGGAACCGCCGCGTTTGTGGCAGTCCGGGTAGTCATAAAGATCGCCACAAACGAAGATGGCGTAAGGCCGAGGAGTCTTGCCAGTTTCCACTAGGGTGTTCAGCTCATCGGCGACAACCTCACCGAGCAGGCGATTGGCACCGCCAATTTCGCGGCCCTGCAGATCCGATACGAACACCAACGATTGAGTGCCCTTTGGAATCCCTTTGGCAAAGGCCCTGTGGAAGGGCAGCCGGCACCGTTGAGGTTGCCGAGCACCACTGGTTCGGTAGGGCAGTTCGTGAAAAGGTGTGGTCTCGACGCTCGTAATGACGAGCGAGCCTTCATAACGCGACGGGCTGTTCACTCATCACGCTCTTGGTGCGATGGTTGATCGCGCTCCACCATAAAATCCTCGCTGACGCCGTCACCCTCAAAGAACTCATCCCAGACCGGGTCGGTCGGGCGGTCATACTTTTTCACCGACCCACGCAGCTTTTCCAATGGTGTGAGCTCCTGCTCGAGGGGCTGAGTCAGCTCATCCGCATGAGCTGTGTGGGCATTCAGACCTTTGAGCAATTCGCTCTCTGTAACCCGCTTAACCATTGTTCGCCTCCGTCCGGAATCCTTTTCTAGTCTCTCGCCAACGATGGGCGCGCCATCAAAAACGCTCCTTTCACCATAGGCTGCTCGGCGAAAAAAATCTACAGCCTAAATTTTGAAAAAGGCAATAAAAACAACGTGTATACCCAACGCATACAATTTTTTTGAGGCATTTTGGGTTAGAGTTGGATGATGCCTCTACAAATGTCTGATGGCAGCGGCCCAAAACCAGCCACACCGTGCGAGTGCCTATGTAATGAAACCTGAAACCCTTTTAGTGATCGACCTGGAAGCCACCTGTTGGGGCGACCAGCGCACGCCCGACGGCGAGCCGCAGAGCGTCGAGAATATGGAGATCATTGAGCTCGGGTGTGCGCTGGCCACCCGAGAAGGGCAGGTGCTGGATAGCCAGTCGTTTCTGGTGCGCCCCACTCGATACCCGGCTCTTAGTGAATTCTGCACAGAGCTCACCAGCATCACGCAGGCCATGGTCACCGAGGCCCCGAATTTTCGGGGGGCAATCCAGTCGCTGAACGAATGGCTTGGCAGCCCATCAGAGGATTTCCTGTGGTGCAGCTGGGGGAATTACGATCGCCTACATCTGTTGGCACAAAGCCAATCAGAGGGTGCCAGACCTTTGCCGTTGGCCTACCCACACCTGAACCTCAAACGACTCTGGCGCCGCACGACAGGTCAGAAAAAACAGACCGGACTGAGCAGTGCCCTGGCATTCCACGACCTGAGCTTCGAGGGCAACCACCACCGCGGGGTAGACGATGCCCGCAATATCGCAAGGCTGCTGCCGTTTATGGATTGGTCACTAGAATCTGAACTGCTAACACCACCGGAGCTCGCCGAATGAAGCTGGTCTGCATATCGGATACTCATAGCCTGCACCGGCGAATCCGCGAGATTCCAGACGGTGATGTGTTGATCCACGCGGGTGATTGTCTGGGGCAGGGCACACTGGAGAACATTGAAGACCTCAACGATTGGCTTGGGACGTTGCCGCACCGGCACAAGATCCTCATTGCCGGCAATCACGACTGGGCCTTTCAGGAAACGCCTGAGCAAGCTCAGCAGGCCCTCACCAACGCCGTGTATCTGGAAGACAGTGGCGTGGAGATTGAGGGCATTCGATTCTGGGGTTCACCCTGGACACCCACGTTCCTGGATTGGGCATTCATGCTGGAGCGAGGAGAGCCGCTGCAACAGAAATGGCAGCTTATCCCGGAAAATACCGACGTGCTGATCACCCACGGGCCACCCAGGGGCATTGGTGACGAGGCGAATCTGGGATTCAAAAGCCAGAACGTTGGTTGTGATGACCTGCTAGCCCGCATTCAGGAGCTCGCGCTCAAAGCACACATTTTTGGCCACATCCACGAAGGCTATGGGGAATACCCGCAGGGACAAGCAACGTTGATCAATACCAGCACCTGCAACGCACGGTATGAGCCGCTGAATTCGCCGATCGTGCTTGATCTTTGAGGTGGCCAAGGTTGAATAGGGGGAAGTGAAATGACAGCCGAAGAACTGATCGCACAGCTAGAAAAGCTACCGCCGGAAACACCGGTGCTGGTTGAGGGCTACGAAACCGGCTTTGATGACATTGTCGAGCTCACCCCCGAACAGGTTGTCCGGTACCGGCATGCTCAGGAGTGGGATGGCGAATATCAGACGCTGGACCGGTTCTCCAATACAGAGACCGGAAGGCTGAAAGCTGTGGTGATCCATGGTCGCCGAGGCCACCGGAGGTAACGTCATGATAGAGAAGAAGACCTATCAGCTGAATGACCTGGTCGCTCAGTGTGATCCTAACGCGCCCATGCCAGAGGCAGTTCGGGAGTGGGATCAGGTCGTGTCGGTTGGCCTCGAACAAACCGTGATGGGTGACCAGGTGGACATCCGGAATGCGGTCCTGGTGTTCAGCGATAAACTGACCGATCAGTTCGATACCATCCAACTGATTCTGTTTGGTAGCCGAGCCCGCGGCGATTATCACGATGAAAGCGACGCGGATGTGGCGGTTATTTTGGCAGGTCAGCCTCTTGATTTTGTGGACACCAAGCTGGCGATGGCGGCCATAGCGTTTGACGTGCTCACTGAAACCGGCGTTCTGATTCAGGCCCTGCCGGTTTGGGAGAGTGAGTGGCGTAACCCGGGAAAATACTCCAATCCTGACCTGCTTCATGCCGTCGCGCGGGATGGCCTTATTCTCTGGCAGAGATGACCCCTGTCAAAAATTCCTGGCCTCTCTTAAGGCAAGTCCACGAACAATGAGCTCTTGTAAAATGGAGCACGAGCGTCCGAGAAGATCGACCGAAGTCCTTCCTGATCCGATCCGGTGAACACGACCACTATGTGCTGCCGATTCTGCTCCAGCAGTGTGCGCAGTGCATATAAAAAACTCTGTGGTTCTGGACGGTTTGCCAGTTCATCAACGTCGCCGAGACAGAGCAAAAAGCGGTCACCGGTTGAGATGAGCTTTTTGAACTGCTCTCTCAAGGAATCCAATCCAACAACTCCGGCGGGTGGCTGTTCACCGATCATCTCAGCTATGCATTGGCAGACCAGCGCTTCGGGGCTCGAGCCGGCCATGTCAAAGCTGACGTGTCCAGTTCTGAAACCACGCTCACCCGCTGCCGGCATCAAGTTCATATGAAGAAACTCTGATGTACTGCTTTTGGCGGGTGCTCTGATCGTAAAGGCGTTCGATGCGCCACATTCGAAGGCATGCAACATCCTCTCTGCCAATTGGTGGCGAGAGGGTGTTTCGCCGATGTTGCCGATATGCGGCGCATGTTCCTGCATGAAATCCCTCTGAAGGGCTGAGGTAAAAGGAACGTAGCGGCAATGCCTCGCTAGTGACTGTGTCAGCCTATATTTCTGGTCATGAACTGTAGGTGCTTCGCAAATAACGACCTAGCAATTCCACCATCTGCTCGCCGCTTATCACGTTGGCTCTTCGCAGAGCAACAATCAGATCCTCAACGTCGTCAGTGACAACCTCATCGCCCGCGAGGCGCGTGGCAATCGTGGCAGTGCCGTCATCAGGTAGCCGCTGATAAGTCACGCCATTCTGCCGGGCTAACTGCCGGATTTGGTTTTCGATATTTTCAGGCTTCTCTGCCGGATCTGCCATCGGACGTGGGCCTTTGATCCTGATCTTTGTTTGAGTCTAGCGGTGTAACGCGCCGTTGGGTATCCAGATGTGCTTCGGTCTAGTCAATGGCCTCTGGGAATGCAGAATTTCTCAATAATGCGTTATTCAATGCGCGAAATCTCATATATGTGCATGGAAAAGCCCCAAAAGTTTCCAAAACGCAACAAGGTGGCCTGCGTATGGCGGTCTACCCCCCAGTGAGCTCTGAACCCATGTTAAAAAGGTTTTTACTCAAACGAACAGACAAAAGTGGTTAGTGCAATTACTGCAAGACGCTTTTCGCTGATACAGACCGAAAAATCGAACCAATCCAGAGACGACGGGGTCAGATAATGTCCTGTGAAAAAATCGATAAAACCGTTCTCATCATACACTCGGCCAGCTCGGCACGTTTCGAAATTACTGAGGAAGGACTCGAGTTCGCTGAGGAAGACGAACTGCTTTCACCGGTCCAGCGCCAATTAAAGCATGCTCTCGCAGGCGCTCTGGGAGACTATGCGCGGTTCCGGAAAATGGATGGAATTGAGATCGAAGCGTGCGCCTGCGCTCAATTTCAGAACGAATTCTCATATCCATTTTTTCTTCTCGTCAGGCTCCGGGGGCAGAAAGTTACGGTAGCGCATGTCCAGGAATTCAAGGCTGCCGCGCAGAGTATTCTGAGTCTGCTTGTCCCGCAGATGGGCCTGGACGACAAACCAGCTTATACATTGGGTGAGCGGGAGTTAGATTTTCTCGTCAGATCGGGAAAAAGTTTAGCTTCAAGATTTGCCGGTAAATCGATCCGGCAGGGAATCATGGTTCGCTTTGGATCTCGCGATCTTCAAGGGTTCGTTATTCAAGGACCGATGCCGACACTGACGGTTGAGCAGGAAGCTGTCGCCGTCATTACAGCGATAGGGAAACCGATGGGTTTTGATGAGCCAAAAGGTACTGCGGCGGTTTGGATTATCTCTCAAAACGGTACTGATGACACGGAGAAATTTGAAGGGAGGGTAGACGCGCAGTGCCATGACCTTGGGCTCTTGCGCGTTATGGCGAGAGCGTATGCGAACCGAAACTTTTTGAAACTTAAAGTCATTGTGCAGCTGAGTGCTGGGAAGAAAAAGAAAGTTATGACAATTATGGAGCTGGAAGAAGTGGCAGCAGAACAAGCAGACGAATTTGAACTGCTGCCAAACTCTTAAATCAGATGTAGGTTGATAGCGGGTCAGGCCGAGGGCAGTGAGCGGAGGCTACGGCCATGAAAAGTATGACCAGCTCCAGGCGGTCATGAATTTGCACACCAACAGACGAATTCAGGACCAGTCCAGCATACGATCTGTACCTCGGGTATTTTTCATTGTGATCATCATTGAACGTATCGAGCTGAATAGCTTTTTTTGAGGGTTGGAAGCGACCCGCTTCTATGATCGCCTGAGCGCGGAAGCTGGAATCGGGTCTGCTTTTGATCACCACGTCATACTCATGATTGGGGATCCTGAGAACATCAACCAATAGCCTGATCAGGCGTGCATCCTCAGCACTGTTCATCAATAAGTGGCCATTCCTGCCGATCAAATTTGATGCCTGGTCCAAACTAGGAAGCGAGTAGTCGCCGCTCTCATGATGGGTGGCTAAGTTCTCGCAAAGCTCAAGCAAACGGGGCCAGGTATTCGACGGACGTGATTTCAAAAGGTATTTCGGCAGTTTGCGGCCATAAACATAGGCTTTTTTACTTTGCTCCAGATTAAAAGCTTTGAATCTAATCCCCGCATTGATCCGATCAACCAGCACTTCGACATCGGAGAGCTCTCCTGAAGAGAGGCGTAACATCGACTCAATCGTAGACACGGCGTATCCGAGTGACATGAGCCTGAATGCCTCAATGACGGTCAGCGGGGTAAGATTAGCCTGCTGCGCAAAGATGGTCTCAGTCTCGCCGTGGGGTTCGACTAGAGGTCGAACGGGCCACTTGTCGATCTTTATAGCTCCCCTCAACGTGTTCTTGTAGCGCGATTCCATTGGTGTGAGTTCATCTGCCCACTCGGTCAGCAGGCGGCTGTATGAGCGCAGCTGAGTCCGGGGAGATTGATGCCCCAGTGCACGGGCGATCGCCATAGCGCTGCGCCTGGTGAGATGACACCGATTGCCCAGCAACACTCTCCGGATAGACTCGCAATCTATGGAATCGGTTAACTTTTGGGCAAGCGGTGTCTGTATCTCAAACAAAGCGCTGCTCAGAATGTTACAGAAACCATGGCGAGCCTGATGCAGACTCATAAGGGGATTTCCAGTAGCACGCTTGAGTGCGCGGGCAGCATCGGCTGGAATCAAACCCGCGAAGGGCGTAAGGCGTCCCTCTCTGTCGGCCAAAATCGGTTTGTTCTCGACGTTACCCAGCCTGGTTGTGTATCGCGTAAGGATGGTAGAAACAAGTGATCGCTCAACATCGCTCAGTTGAAAGAGAAGCGGTACGGCCCTCCGGCTGTGAACACTGCTTTTTAAACCGCGTATGGCATTACTCTGAACTAACACCCAGACCATTCCGCCGGACTCACACCAATCCGACCGGAGCAAACCAATGGCTTCCTGGGCCCGAAGTCCAAAGCGGTAGGACAGTAAGAGAACAAAAGCGCTTTGGGTACCCCGTTCGATGTTGTCTATGTCGGCATTGAGTAGCGAATGTAAAGCGTATAAATACTCGCTCTCTGAAAATAATCTTGGTCGGACCGAGCGTCGGCTGCTGCCCAGATCGAGCTCGTCCCAATCCGGAGATGACACCCCTCTCTTGCTCGCCCAAGTGAAAAAATCCAGCAAGCGGGCTGAAAAATACGCCAGATCCCGTGAGTTTTCGGCCTGATGAGAAAGCATCTTGGCGCAAAGCTCAGTGACCTCATCCTCATCCATCAATATCAGATCGGCTTTGAATGCGAACCCTCTGAAGGCACCGGAGAGCGCGGTCAGATAACGCTTGATTGAGTTGGATGCATAGGGTTTGTGAGTGCTGTTGCTCCGACCCTTACCTTTGCGAATTTGATGCGCGACCCAGTATCCAACAAGTAAAACAGCGCTGCTTACGGAATGCGAATGTGCGCGGCAGTGCTGCTCAACTTGTCTGGCTATATCTCGCGACTGAGATTTGGTGTACCGGTTGAGGATGTCCTGAAGCCCTTTGAAGAACGCCTTTGCCGCCTCGTAGAACTCTGATGGGTAAGTGCCTGTTGCGGAGACTGGGATGCCCGTCAGTCCAGCGTTATCGGGGATATCTAATGCTTGTTCGGCTGTATTTTGTTCGTAACGATGACCAGTGGTTAGGCGAAAATAATCGTAAAGGCACAGGCTGGTTGGCGGATGTCTCTCGCTCAAAGCGCCAGCCAATAAACCAGGAAGATCAACCAGATTCGCTTGTTCGATTAACCTGTAAAGGGCCCTCAGAACGAGTCCAAGAGTCTCCTTCTTGCGATCGGCGCTGCGCAAGTGGCCTGTAGCACTGAGAATATTGACCAGTGACTGGAGCGATTTGGGACACTTAGCGGATTCGAGCTCTTTGGTGTCCTTGATCCCCAAGCCTTTCGCCAACAGTCGGCCAGTAGAGTGGTCTATTTGGTGGCGTTGGACCGGTTGATCGTAGTTTTCGGGTTCCAGTGATTCTGAGTATTCCAAATAGACCAACTGTTCGTGTTGAATCACCCGGTAGTTCTTTCCCTGGATAACGTCCTCCAGCAATCTAGGGTAGGAAATTCGTTTTTCGATCGCGAGGAATGCTGTGGCCAGCGCCAGGCCATCCGATTTCGATGGTCGGGCCTTGCTGATGTCACTCTTGATATCTTCGGCCCACTTTCTGAGATGGGGCAGGGCCTCGAGCGATTTAGGGCAAGTGCCCCTGACCAGTGAACGCTCAACCCCTAAATTCATTACCCTGTGGCGAATGAGTTGTCGTGTTTCTGGGTTACGTTCCTCGAGCCATTGGACGAGCACTTCCATCCGAACGGCCGCCCGAGGATGTGGCATCCCATTCTCTCGGGAAATCATCTGTTTAACCAACCTGTTTACGTCGCTCTGACCGAGCCCAGGTTTCCCGTCATCAGTTTCATCGTCGTGGAAGACGGCTACCGCCAGTTCCAGCTCACGCCGTGCTTCTGATTGGGCTTGTTCACGCGCCCGGCGCCTTTCTTCCTGTCGACGTGCCTGACCAAAACTTGTGGGTTCACGATACGCGTAGTCGTTAGTTTCGGTATTCAGGCTAAGGACGCTGTAGTCTTGTTCTGGAATGTCGACCAAGAACCCAAGACGGCCAAAACACTCGTTCAAGACGTGCTTGTATTGTTCGTAATCATCACGCCAACACCGAGCAGAAAAGTCTCCATAGGAGGAGGTGCCCCGCTCACCGTGACCCAACCACCCGTCAATGACTTCCGGGTTGACACCTTCCCGGGCTAGCTGCTGGGCATACCGGTGTCGGAACAGGTTGCGTGGCAGCGACCAGTCGAAAAGCTCGCCACCCGGAACGTGTTCATCGTTCATCGGGTGCCAGGCACCATAGTCATCGAGAAGAAAAAACAGCGGCAGGCTCTCAGAGTTTCCAGCCAAGACAGCATCAATGCGATCGGCCAGTGCATGACCTCGGGCTGCGAAACTGTTCTTCAAGTGCTCGAGGTGGTCGCAATAGTGGGACAGAAGCCTGTTCACGTCTTGGGGAAGAGGAACAATCCGCCCGCTATGAAGTCCGTCATCGGATTTGTCGTTGATAAAAACGACGGGTGGCTGATCGCAAAAATGGGAGAGGCTCTCGAACGGGTCTAACAGGTATCGACATCCAGTAGCGGCGTAAAGGGCCGTTACGGTGTACTGCGCAAGATGGTTGTGAAATAGAATCGGGCTACTTCCAGAACTCTCCTTCAGGACAGTCGTGGCCTTTTTAACTTGGTCGACCAGGATAGATTCGATCGGGGCGAGCAGGCTACCGATTAGGTTAACTTCCTTATCGTTATTGTGTTCAGATCGCAGTGGAAGCCGAAAGCCATTCCGGACTTGGGCGATGCTCCAATTCGCGTAACCACACGCGGCGGGCAGTGCGGCACGAGGATGTGCAGAGAGCAAACGGGCGAAAGAGTGATCACCGAACTCTCTGAAAACCTGTTGGGATTTCGTGTTTGCCAATTTGGCGCTGGTTAGTCTCGGAAAATGCCGTTTTGCATGTTGGTGGAACCATGTTGTTAATACGTGAGGGCTGGTATATGTCCACAATTGACGCAGTTTTGAGGGATGAGTGTATCGATTTCTTGTGTCGCTGAGGATGGCGGATATCTCCGCTGGCAGGTCGATGCGCAGGTCAGACTCAAATGGCTCGACCAGCGCTGCCGATTGTGCGTCTGGCTGCCACGCGCTGTGTCGTCTCGGCGCTTTGCGATGAACGGTTTTAAAATCGTTTGAAAGGGACCATTCATCACTCGTGGTGTCAGATATAGCAACTTCTTGTATGAATTCGAGCGACCGTCCGAGATGAACCGATAACCAGACACAGGCGGCTCCCAGCCGCTCAGTCGTGTTGCGGTCAGCCAGGGTGCGCTGGATCCATTCCTCGAGTAGATTGATTTCAGGTGGTAACGGTTTGTCCCACGACCAAGGGAGGAAGTTGGACATTTCCGCAGTTTGCATCAGCACACTGCGGCCAGAGAGCTTTTGCTCCTCTGGGGTTTCGCCGGGGATAACATCGAACAAAACTAATTGTTCCAGTGATTCTTCGTCGGCCGAATCTTGCCCGTTGGCCACGGCGAGGACCTGGGGTTCTTCGCTCGGATTACTTAGGTCGAAACTATCCGTTGATACTCGCGAAAGGTTTTTGAAGATCGCATGATGATCGGCTATCGATCTTCGAATACTTGTCGGGTTGCAGTGCCCCTCGGCGACAGCTTGAGACGCTGTGAGGATGAGTAGTGCTTTGCGAGAGCGACCTTTAAATCTTGGGATCAATCGGGAGGTTGCGTGCCGGATAGCAAGGCTAAATTGGGTGTATGAGAAGGTTTCCGATGGGCACGCCTTCAATGCAGCTTGAAGAACTTCATCAATAAGCCCCCATTTTTCGTTCTCTGCAGGCAGGCAAAGTGCACTGGCAATCTGCTGGATTTGGGTGTCGTGGACACAGTCATTTTCAACAACCCTCACCAGCGCCTGTACGATTAGCCATAGTCTCAGAGTTCTGCGCAAGAAATCGAAGTGGTCATTTTTTGAGGGGGCTGGTGGTTGCACGATCATTTCGAGCAGAAAGTGCTCATTTTTCAGATCCGCACCAGCCGCTCGCAATACAGTCTTGGTGTTACCCCGGGATATACCCTGAGGGATACCTGGGTAGGTTTCTGAAAATGGTTGGTCTTGACCAAACGTCTGGAGGAATCTCTTGAGATGGTGGATATAGGGATTATCGCCCCACTGTCTCAAAATAATGGCGGCGTCCGGGTTCGAAAATTCGCGGTACAGGTTGCCGACAATCGTGAAGTTTTCAGTAAACCCAAAAGCGAGAGCGATGGCATCAAAAATTTCAGTGAGGTCGTTTTTCTCGGCCCACTCTCGAATGGCACGATAGTGAGGTCCAGTATGCCTTAAGGTCGTTTCGCCATTGTCCGACTCGTTTCGTTTGTGCCAAAACTGTTTTTTGTCAGTAGCCATTGATGTGCTTCAAATGCCAGCTGTAATTGTCCACTAAATCTAGTTTATACATCGATTTAAAGCAAATAACGTAGGTTTGGCACAGAATAAGTGGGTTATATCGGTCCGGCTCATAACCATCCAGCCCCCGCTACCACATAAAAGAAAGGCAGATCAGTTAGTTACTGGTCTGCCTTTTTTGCGTTTCGGGGTGCCGGTAATCCTCAGCCCTGTGGTCTATTTGTCGCTCGGACAAAGTGGGGCGTATTGTCAACCTCGCTCCAAAAATGTTCAAACAACAATTGCCTTTTATATCAGTATCTTCACGTACTACATTACCGATTCCTGACGGGAAATTGACAATTTAGTAACTGGAAAGCTGACTAGCTTCACATCGATAATCCGCCTCGTTTTATACAATTTGACAAATTCGACAAAAACTTGGTGCGAAGTATCTATGAAGCGCGTCATCAAAGTGTCAAAGGCATGGATTGCCGCGTTCGTATTGGGAGCTTTACTCACAGGCTGTGGCGGAAGTTCCAGCACTGTCAACGAACAAGCCTCAACTCTGGGCCCCTCAGCTATCCTGAGCTGGCGTGCGCCGACAAAGCGGGTTAATGGCGAGAACCTGAGTCGTTACGAGCTGGAAAAATATACCATCCGTTACGGCAATGACCTGAATAACCTGGATAAGGTCGTTGTGATTGACAACGTTGGGGGCTTGGTAGAATTAAGTCACGAAGTGACGGATCTATCCGCAGGCACTTGGTATTTTACGATTCAGGTTCAGGATGCGGGTGGCCTGACCAGTGAAGCTTCCGACGTGGTAAGCAAGACCATCAGCTCCTGACGCTCGCAATCCGGTGCAGTAGAGTCGGCGGCCTCAGGCCATGGGGTCAGCGATCGGTAGCTTGAGGGTGAAGGATGAACCTTCGCCCGGCGTGGAGGATACCGATATTTCGCCTTTGTGTTTTTCCACCACTGTTTTCACAAAAGATAGTCCAAGCCCGGTTCCGTGTACCCCCGCCAATTCGCTGCTTTTCTGCCGCCGATACCGATCGAACAGGTAGGGCAGTTCTTCCGGATCAATACCGGAACCTTCGTCAGCAATGGCAAGGCACGCCTGGTGGCCAGCCCTGAAAACCTGAATGGTCACCGCTGTGCCCTCCGGACTGTACTGCACTGCGTTGGTCAGCAGGTTGATGACTGCCCGCTCCAGCAGCTCTGCGTTGCCCCTTAGCCAAAGATCCTCCGTGCCCTGAAGCTGAAGTTGGATCTGTTTTTCTACCGCCTGCTCGCTAACGCTGTCCCGGGCGTTCTCCACGATGGCGAGGAACTCGCATTCGTAAAACCGGGTTTCCGTAAGCTGCTCTGCCCGGGCCAGTTGTACGAACTCTTCAGCCAGGTGATAGCTGCGTCGTGCCAGTCTTCCGAGCTGCTCAAGCTGGCGTTGGTCAATGTGGCTGGGATCGCGTTTGAGTTGTTCGATCAGCGCCAGCTGGGAGACCAGCGGTGAGCGCACATCGTGGGAAATGAAGTCGATCGCCTCGCGATGCTGTCGCTGTTGCTCCCGAAGTTCCGAGATGTCCGAAATGTTGGCGATGATACCTTGCTGGTCGCTATCCGGCAGCGAGAAGGGGGCAAAGTGAATCAGAAAGTCCTTGTCGCGAATTCGCAGGTCCACAGTACGGCTTTGCCGCAGGGTGAGCGTGTCCGAGACAGTTTCATGCCAGGGGGGCGTTTCCCGGGGATCGTGGCCCTGAAGGAGTCGCACGAGCGGCAGGCCGCCCAGGCTTGGCATGGGTTCCTGAAACCATTCTTCGATATGGCCGTTGGCAAAACGGATAACGCCCAGCTCATCGGTTACGATGATTCCATCCGGCATTCTCTCGAAGCTCCTGCGGATGAACTGCTGCATGTGATTCATCCGATCTGTGGCAATGCGAACCCGTTCGATGCGGGCCGAGATGTTTTCGCGGGGCCGGGTAGTGCGGCTTGCGGGCGCCCTCTGGTCGAGATGGAGCCTTCGCAGATACCGCTGAATGGCTTCCCGGCCCAGATCATTGGGGAGCAACAGGCCGAGATGATAGCGGGTACCGCCACGCAAAAGCTGAATCCAGCTGCGATTACTGTCGTGGAGCCAGTGGCCCGGTTCCAGGTCTTCTGGAACGTCGCTGAGAGATAGCGCCTTGCTGGTCAGGATGTCGCTTTCTTCCGTGAGTAGCCACCCGGTTGGCTGGAAGAGTGCCTGGAAATGCTCGAGCAGTTGGGTCGGATGCCGCCCCGAGGGCGCGGGTAAGGCAACCTGGGGGCTTCTTGCCAAGTGATCCAGTTGGCGATTGAGGAAGCGGTTGGTCATTGCCAGGCGAAGACCGCTGGAGACCGGAAAGGCCAGGAGTGGAACAATCATTGCGCTCGCCATGGGTATCCACCACCTGAGTGCCAGCAGCATGAACAGGAAGAGTCCGGCCAGTGCAGCCATGGTAGATGCGCACGCCAGTAGAGTCCGTGCCGGACGCATGGGTGGCAGGGCAACCGCAAACGCCAGAATCGTTACCAGGGCCAGAATAGCGGAGACCCATTCAGGCGCACGGCGAATCAGCTGATCTCTGGCTCGGGCAGAAAACACATTGGCGTGAAACTCCACGCCAGACATGGGGCGACTGAGGCCGGAGAACGGGGTTGGCAGGATGTCTCCAAATCCCGCTGCGGTGGCACCGACAAATACCGTTTTGCCTTGAAAAAGCTCAGGAGCCGGTGGCTGCTTTAGAACCTCGGCGAAGGAGTATGCCGGCAGGGAGCCCGCCCTTCCAGTCAGGGGGACCGCACGGTATTGATCCCGGACGTTCACGTAGGGCGCTATTTCTCTGGTTGTCACGCGTTTCGGCGTGACGCCCATTGCGGCCAGGGAGAGGCTGGGCCAAAGGTGGTCGCCGAGGCCGTTGAACAGATAGAGGCCACGGGCAACGCCGTCGCTGTCCAGTTCCACGTGGGCATGGCCAAGACCGGCAGCCGCCGAGGCAAGTTCACTGACCGGCAACTGTTCGCTCAAAAGGTACTGGGATGTTGGTGGTGACAGATAGACGGGCAGAATCACTTTGCCGTGATTGCGCATCTGGGCGGCCAGTTCAGCATCGTCCACTGATGGCTCGGAGAACAGGATGTCGAATACGACCGTTTTGGCGCCGGCCTGGTTGAGCTTGGCGATCAGCTCCGCGTGCAGGTTGCGGGGCCACGGCCATCGGCCCAGGCGGCTGAGACTGAGTTCGTCAATGGTTACCAGAACAACGTCGTCAGACGCCCGGAGAGGGTCGGCAGTGATCGCCTTGTCGTACAGCCAGTAATCCAGGCGCTGGGGCAACGCGGTGATCTGGATGAGCAGAAGAAGCGCCAGCAGTATCAGGCCCAGTGTCCAGGGGGTCGTTTTAATTGGCAGCCAATCCCGGTTCATGAGCCCTGCTGTGTGTCTCGGTCGATCAAAGGATTATTCCAGGTACAATTCCCTCCCAGGTCCCCAGCGACTTTGCAGCGGACCATCAGAAAGAGCTTTCAGGCGCACAAAATACCGTCTTCCGGGAATAAGACGCAAGGCTGCTGTGGTATCAGACAGCGTTGCTTCCTTGATAATGTTGTTGAAGCCGGGCTCTTCCGACAGTTGCAGGCGGTAATCTGTGGCTGTGGCAACCTTCTCCCAGAACACCCGAACCTGGCTGTCGATGTAGTTAACGCTGATGATCCGCACCGGCGGCAGGCTGCCATTTACCACCAGTTGCCTTGGCTCTGTGGTGGCAACCGAGTTGCCGCCGGCTTCGGTGACAACCCGCCAGTAGTATTTGCCGGGCCCAAGGGGCCGTGACGGCAGGGCAGAGGTCTCCGGTGCCCACTCGCTGGTGGCGACCAGATTCCGGAAGTCTTTGTCCTCTGCAATTTCAATCCGTGCGACTTCGCTGTCGCCATTGAGCTGCCAGCGGAATTCGGGCATGTCATCGTTGACGGTGTTGCCGTCGGAGGGAGACACCAGGCTTGCGGCTCGGGCCTGCAGCTCAACGTCGATCGGAATCACGCCGGGCATACCTGCCGTCCCGCGGCTGTCCATGGCGGCGAGATGAATTTCGTAGCTGCCATTGTCCAGGCGACCAATCTCAAATCTATTGCCGGTAATCTGGCGGCTTTCCACCCAGCGGCCACTGTCTGCTTCGAAAATGTCCACCCGGTGCATTGGTGCCCGGCTGGCCTGCCAGGTCATGGTCGAGGGCAATTGGGTTAATGTCGGTGGCAGAGGGTTAATCTCTGGCGCGGGCGGCAGTCGGCGAATGCTGAGGCCGTCGTTACTGTTGGTGGACAGACTGGCACTGAAGCCGGCTGGAATCCGGCGGGTTTTGCCCGGCTCGCCGAAATCCACCTCGCCCTCGGTGACCTGCAGGCTGGTGCCTCTGGCTGAGGTCTGAAGGGCGAAGGCGGTGCCACGCACAGCGGCTACGGCAGAGGGAGTTTCAATTTCAAAACGGGCTCCGCCTTCCATCACCGGTTTTACCCTGGTGTGAATTTCTCCGTGGTTGAGTCGCAGACGGGTATCAACCATGCCGGCCTTGCCGTACTGGGTCAGGCGGTTGAATATAAGGCGGGAGTTTGGTGAAACCCGCACTTCTGAGCCATCCGCCAATTGAACAGTCGCGGTGCCGGCAGAAGAGAGGATTTCGTCGCCGACACGAATGAGGGTGTTTTCGGTCAGCGGTGTCTTGCGGCCGGTGTTAGCCGATATCAGTTGGACGGTTCCCGAAATGGTGGTGGCCTTCGCCGGCTGCGGCTGGCGTTTCAGCCAGGACAGAGGAATGCGCACGCTGTCACCAGCGGCGAGAATGGCACCATTGCTGAATTTGTTGTACTGAAGCAGGCGACTGGGGCTGTAGCCCGATGCCAGAAGATCATTGGCCACTTCAGCGAAGCTTTCCCCCGGGTGCAGGGTGTAGATCCACTCCGGCACCGGACTTGCCGCGGCCACATCAGACTGACCGGCGGAGCCTCGGGTGATCGACAGCTCTGCATGCACCGGAAACGCGAAGGCCAGCAGAGCAAGGATCAACAGCAGAGCAGACGGTCTTGGCGACAGAGTGTCAGTCATTGGTTGCCTTGGCGATTTCAGGCTCCGCTTCAGGTTCATCACCCTCTTGCGCCTTCATGGCCTCCAGACGATAGCCTCGCTGGTAGATGGTTTTTATCCGGAAACCGTTTTCGGGATTAAGGCCCAGGCGCCGGCGCAGACGGCTCATGTGGGTATCCACGGTGCGGGTGTTGATATCCCGGGCCAGGCCCCAGACACGCTCAAGTAGCATTTCCCGGGTTAGCAGGCGGCCCTGGTTCTGGAACAGGAACAGGGTCAGATCGAAATCCTTGTCCGTGAGCGTGAGTTCCTCACCATGCAGAGCAATGGTCCGATGCTGTGTGTTGATCTCGAACGGCCCGTAACGGAGCACTTCTTTTTCACTGTCCGGGTTTGTGCGTCTGGCCAGTGCATTGATTCGTGCGACCAGCTCTGCTGCCCGGGCGGGCTTGGAGAGATAGTCATCGGCGCCGGCGTCCAGAGCGCGCACGATATCGGTTTCACTGTCGCGCTGGGTGAGGAAAACAACGGGAATCGGCCAGTTCAGCTGCGCCCGCACGCTCTCAAGAACCTCGATGCCGGTCATGTCGGGAATCTGCCAGTCCAGAATCAGGAGGTCATAACTGCGGTGCAGTACCGCGCTCAGGAAATTCTGGCCGGTAGGAAAGCTGTCACAATGGTGTCCGCGCTCAGACAGAATCGACTGGATGTGCTGTGCCTGTTCGGTTTCATCTTCAAGCAAAGCAATACGCATTTAGCCTCTCCCGGAGTGTTGCTTCTTTTTTGCCTGGCATGGCTCAGCGCAGTGGGCGGACTACGCTGCTATATCAGCCAATTATCACAAAATGTAGATCTGCGTTCAGTATCGTTATGTAGCCTTGCGTAAACGCATTGCAGGCTTTCCGTTGTCGTCGTCCAGTGTTTGTCGGCAGCCGGGGAAATTACTGCAGCCCCAGAACCAGCCTTTCTTGCCTTTTCGTCGGACCAGGGGTGAGAAACAGTGGGGGCAGGGAATCGGCTTCTGGCTGCTTCCATCCTGGGGGCTGGACTCTTCCAGTGGCCGGGTGCCGCGACAATCCGGATAGCGTGTGCAGGCGAAGAAGCGACCGAACTTGCCGTCCCGTTCCCGCATCGGTGCCCGGCATTTTGGGCAGTGGGGCTGATTCTCCGGCGAGGCCGTACCGGACTGCTCAGAGCCGCCGGCCGGTTGGCCCTGCGGCCTGTCCAGGAAGCCGCGTATCTCTTCTTTCAGGGTCTCCAGGAATTTCCTCGGATCGCCTTCGCCGCGCCGAATGCTCTCAAGGGTCGCTTCCCACACCGCCGTGCGATCCGGTTTGCTGACCGATTCAGGCAAAGCGCTGATCAGTGCCTTGCCTTTGTCAGTGGCCCGGATGTGGCGGCTGTCCCGATACAGATAGTCCCGTTTAAACAGGGTGTCGATGATGGCCGCCCGGGTCGCCTCGGTGCCCAGACCGTCGGTTTCACGCAGGGTTTTGCGCAGCTCTCCATCGGTTACAAATCGGGCGATGTTGGTCATTGCCGAGAGCAGGGTGGCGTCGGTGAAATGCTGGGGTGGCTGGGTTTTCCGCTCAGTTACATTGCTGTCTTCGCAGAACACCGGTTCGCCCTTTGCCAGCCGCGGAAGGGGCGTCTTCTCCGGTTCGCTGCGTCCTTCCCTGAGTTTCAGCTCCAGGGCTTTCCAGCCGGGCACCAGGATGGCGGTTTCGGTCGCGCGGAACTGGTGTTCGGCGACTCGCACCGTCAGTTTGCCCTCCCGGTGTACAGCGTCTGCCGCAAACTGCATCAGGTAATATCGGCTGATCAACCCGTAGATCTTTGCTTCTGCCGAACTGAGTTTGCCGTTGGGTGTCGGACGACTGGTTGGAATAATGGCATGGTGGGCATCCACCTGTTTGTCGTTCCAGGCGGCGGTTTTGCGGTCCAGGTCCGCGCCATCGCAGGCCTCCTGAAGGTCCGGCGCCACCCGGCCAATGGCACGCACCACCTGTTCCCGCTGGCCGTAGTGACCTTCGGGCAAGTACCGACAGTCGGAACGTGGGTAGGTGATGAGCTGGTGGCGCTCGTACAGGTTCTGGGCGGTATCAAGCACGTCTTTGGCGCCCATCCGGAACAGCCGGCCCGCATCGATCTGCAGTGCCGAAAGGGATAAGGGCAATGGCGGTGTTTCCGGCCTGTCCCGGAAACGGGATTCAGTCACGCTGCCCGGCCTATTCTGTACACTCTCGGCGATCTGTTCGGCCGCTTCCCGGCTTAGAAGGCGATTCTCTTCATCCAGGAAATCCTGGAATTGTTCGTTCGGCAGCCAGCGGGCAGTAAAGGTATGCTGGTCGGCTTCCTCTTCCTGGGCTTTGAAGCGGCCTTCAATCCGGAAGTAGGGCTTGGGCTGGAAGTTTTCGATGGTATTGTCACGTTCCACCACCAGGCCAAGAACCGGAGTTTGAACCCGGCCAACGGAGTAAACACCCTGTTCCCCCTGCTGCTGGTAGCTGAGGGTGTAGAAGCGGGTCAGGTTGATACCATAAAGCCAGTCGGCCCGTTGGCGGGCCAGTGCCGAATGGGAGAGCCGACGGAATTCGCGGTTGTCTTTCGGGCTCTGGAGGGCGCGGGCGACGGCGGCCGGGGTCAGGTCGTTGATCAGGACTCGCTGCACTGGTGCGCTGGCGCCGAAATAGCGTATCACTTCGTCGACCAGCAACTGGCCTTCGCGGTCCGGGTCGCCGGCGTGAATAATGGTCTGGGCCTGGCGAATCAGGGATTCCAGAACCTTGAGCTGCTGGCGCACGCTGTCCTTGGGCATGACTTCCCATTTTTCGGGAAACATGGGCAGGTCTTCCTGGCGCCACTTTTTCCAGGCCGGGTTATAGCGGGCGGGCTCTGCCGGTTCCAACAGGTGGCCGATGCACCAGCTGACGGTGACGGCGTTTTCGCCGGTACCACAGCGTATCCAGCCCTGGCCTTTTTGGTGCGGGCCGGGGAGGGCGGCGGCGATAGCGCGGCCCAGGCTTGGTTTTTCGGCAATATAGAGGTGCATGGGGTTTGGGTGTTTTGGAATCGGGATGGGAATGTGGCGCTTTGGCTTTATGCTGTCAAGGCTCTCGGGTACGTCGGCCGTTCTGTAGTAGACTGTGAGGTTAACGGGCAGTGGCTGTGGGAGAGGCCTTTCCAAAACACGCCGTGAACCCATCCCTGGGGGCTTGGTGTTGCCATCCATGGCAACACACAGTTTTGGAAAGGCCTCTCCCACACCCACGTCACGCTCCCCGTTATTCGCCCTCTATGTCTCGGGTTGAGCATTAGGAGTCCTGGAACATGAAAATCCAAAACGCAATTGAAGCCAAACTGAATGACGCCTTCGATGCGCGTCTTCTTCAGGTGGAGAACGAGAGCCACAAGCACAGTGTGCCGCCGAATTCTGAAACCCATTTCAAGGTGACCCTGGTGTCGCCGGAGTTTGAGGGGCTGATGAAGGTGCGCCGGCATCAGGCGATTTATAAGGTGCTTGCCGAAGAGCTCGAAGGCGGAGTGCATGCGTTGGCGCTGCATTTGTATTCGCCACAGGAGTGGGAGGCGTCCGGGCAGGCGGCGCCGGAGTCTCCGAATTGCATGGGCGGGTCCAAGAAGGATCCGGCGATGGCGGCACGGTCCGCTCAGGGAGAGAGTTAATGAGTCAGTTTTTCCAGATCCATCCGGAGACGCCGCAGAAGCGTCTGATCAATCAGGCGGTGGATATCCTTCGCCGCGGCGGGGTGATCGTGTACCCGACCGATTCCGCCTATGCCATTGGTTGCCATCTTGGCGACAAGCAGGCGGCGGACCGGATCAAGCGGATTCGCCGGCTGGATGACAAGCACAATTTCACACTGGTGTGTCGGGATCTTTCCGACATCGGGGTGTATGCGAAGGTGGACAACACCCAGTACCGGTTGCTGAAGAATTTCACGCCGGGGCCTTACACGTTCATTCTGGATGCCACCAGTGAGGTGCCCCGGCGGCTACTTCATCCCAAGCGTCGCACGGTGGGTGTTCGGGTGCCGGATAACGCGATTGTTCAGGAATTGCTGGGTGAGCTTGGCGAGCCCATTATGAGCAGTACCCTGATCCTGCCCGGTGAGACAGAGCCGATGACGGATCCCTATGAAATCCGAGACACCCTGGAGCATGAGCTGGATCTGATTATTGACGGCGGCTTCTGCGGTATGGAGGCGACAACAGTGGTGGATTTCACCGGCGAGGCGCCGGTGGTAACCCGGGTTGGCAAAGGGGATCCGGCACCCTTCGAGGTGTAGTCCCCGCCGGGCCTGACCTCAGGCCCGGGTGTTCAGGTTAAACGCGTAGGCTCGGCTGTTGCCGGCAGCTGGTATCTGCTCGGCACTTGCCGATCGGCGCAGGGTATCGTACCGGTGAACCAGGTCCTGAAGGCCGTTGAACTGCTGGTTATCACTGATCAGGGTGTCCAGTAACGGGTTGTTGACACCGTAGGCCTGGTTCAGCTTGAGGGCGTTATCCATAAAGTGCAGTGTCGGCTCGTTAACGCTCAGGCGACTGAAGGCTTCCTTGAAGTTTTTGTTTACGTTGAGGTCTTTCTCAATCAATACCCGGTTTTTTTCGGCAAGGTTCCCCGTCACGGCAACGCCGCCGCTTTCATCTTTGCTCACGTTAAGTGCGGTTGCAGGGTGCAGATTGTATTCGGCAAGTTTGTGCCGCAGCGTCTCCCGCACGAAGGCAAGATCCTGCCCCACAGTCTGCTTGTAGTCGGCCATTGATAGCTTGCCGGATTTCAGGCGTGCCAGATCTGAATGGCTGTTTTCCGAAGGTGTGAACCGGTCATCGCCGGCGGTCGGTTCGACCTCCGCTGGTTTGCCCTGAGCCCCGGTGGCGGAGGCCTCAGAGCCAGTAGCCGGAGCCTGGCGCTTTTCCATGGCCTGCTGGAACTGGGTGCTCGCCCGGATCAGAGAGGTCAGTAGGGACATGGATGGTTTTCCTCCTACGGCAAATTGGCTTGCGGTTGCCAGCAGTCTGTCTATGGGTTTCTGGTAATTACCACTGAGCACTGCAGTTTTCAGGCCAACTTCCTTATTCGTTCCCTGAGCCCTTCAGGGTATGCAGGATGCGCTCGACCTTCCCCTGATCTGATCTATGTCAGGAAATATTTGACACATGTCTATAAAGTTTCGCGACAGTTAGCCGTCATTATTATCAGTTAAAACAATCGTCAAGCCGCCGGCTGCGCGGCACCTGTGTCGGGTTACCATGAAAAAACATTATTCCATTCGCTTTCTGCTCCTTGCCGCTCTGGCCGCCGCGTTTTCACTCGTACTGGTGTTTACCGTGCTCTACAACGCGGATTCGCAGCGTGATCACGTTGAAGATTTCACCCACAAGTATGTGGACGGCCTGGCCAAGTCCTATTTTGATGGGCTCAATACCATGATGGTCACCGGCACCATCGGCAACCGCGATGTACTTCGGCAAAAGGTGATGGCCCCTGAGGACGTGCTCGATGTGCGGGTGATTCGCAGTGACCACCTCAACCGTACCTTCGGCGAAGGCAACGCCTCGGAACAGAAGCAAGAGCCCCTGGACAGGAAGGCCCTGGCCGGGGAGCGTGTGGAGGCCTACTCCAGCAATGAGGAGGGTCGGGTTTACACTTTGATTGAGCCGGTAATCGCGAGAGAGAACTACCAGGGCGTAAACTGCCTGGGCTGTCATCAGGCCCAGGAGGGGGACGTGTTGGGCGCGATCCGAGTGGATTATTCTCTGGCTGAAAGCGACGCCCGTTTGCAGCAACAGTTGCTGACCAGTGGCGGTTTTCAGGTGGCGATCTTTGCGGTGGTGTTCTTCCTGACCGCGGCGGCACTGAGTCGTCTGGTGTTTTCGCGGCTGCGCCGGCTTCACGACCGAATGGACGAGATTTCCAGCAATTCCGATCTGACCATTGAGCTGGAGGTCACCCGTAATGATGAAATTGGCTCGGTCTCTCGCGCATTTAACCGGATGATGGCGAAAATCCGAGAGAGCATGAATACGGTTATGGACAACGCCGAACAGGTCGAACAGGCGGCCCGCAGTATTGCCGGCAAGGCCGACACCACGGAGCGTGAAGTGCTGGCCCAGCGGGACAACACCGACCAGGTGGCCAGTGCCACCACCGAGATGGCAGCATCTGCTGTTCAGGTCCGGGAAAATGCCATCCACACCACTCGCAAATCGGCAGACACCGCGGAATCGGCCAGCAAGGGTGAAAGCCTTGCCCGCAATGCGGTTGAAGGCATCGAGGCACTGAACAGTGAAGTCCAGAGTGGCGCGCAGCGCATCGAGCAGCTGGATCAACGCACCAGCCAGATGTCGGCCATGCTGGAGGTGATTTCCAACATTGCCGATCAGACCAACCTGCTGGCGCTTAATGCCGCCATTGAGGCTGCGCGGGCCGGTGAGCAGGGGCGTGGTTTTTCGGTGGTAGCCGATGAAGTGCGGGCGCTCGCCTCGCGAACCCAGGATTCCACAGAGGAAATCCGCAACACCATCAACGGCCTGAAGGGCGAGGTGGTGGATTGTGTGGCCACCATGCGCCACGCATCAGAAATGGCCGAACAGCAGGTCTCCGCGATCCTGACCGTGGAGTCGGAGCTCCAGACCATTGCCGCAGCGGTTCGCGAGATTACCGCCCTTAATCAGGAAATGGAGGGCGCTGCCAACGAGCAGAGCGAGGTTTCCGAATCGATCAACCAGAACGTGATAGAAATCAGCCGGTCAGCGGAACAGACTTCCGGGGATGCCAAGGAAACCGCCCATATTGCAGGAGATCTGCTAGCGATGGCGGAAACCCTGAGGAAAACCATCGAGCAGTTCCGGCTAACTCAAGAAAACCGTCATTAGGAGACCGGTACCGGGGCTGGGGTATGCTCAGCCCCGGTGGTCTGAGACTAATGGGTTGGTGTTACGCTCCTGACTTGCCTATGGTACTTGAGCTTGCCGAGTCACAACGAACGCGCCACGCAGTTCGCCTTCGGAAAAGCCAGTCGCCTCGTCCTCAGGATAGAGTTCAGCCAGTTTCGCCTTAACCTCCGGATCAATGGACTTACCGTGACAGCCAAGGCAAAGCTTTTCGGTCGGAATTGCCCTCATATATTGGAACGCCGGCTGCCCCGAAGCCTCGGATACCTGCCAGATTTCCACTGGTTTTCCGTTCTTTACTGGCTGTTGATTCATGGCAAGGAGCTGGATCTCCTGCCACTCTGTCGGGGTATTAGCAGGGTTCCGGACTTTCAGGCTGGTCCGGCTGATGGTCCATTCATCGTTGCTGGTACTCTCGGCGATTTCCGGCGCCACCGTCTTGCAGACGCCAATACCGTTGGTAAGGCCGCCTTCCTTGATCGCCGCCTGAAGCGCCTGCTTAAGGGAGCCACCAAAGGTTTTTACCATCGAGCGTGCTTCGGCAACCAGCGCCTCCGGGTTTTCTGTTTGTGGTTGAGCCTGCAGTGGCATGGAAATTACCGCGCACAACAAAGCAGTTGTAACGATTGGCTTGGGCATTGGGCATCTCCTGGGTGTTTTTGAGAATGTAATAAGTATATAACAAAAACATTGGAGCCAATTTGAGCAAGGGCAAATCCTGCCAAGAATTACCAGGCCAGCCAGATAACATGCCGGGCCCCTTTGCCGGGGCGTAAGGCTCTTACGGTAACGGGTTCAACGGAAAAGCCGGCGCGTCTCAGCCTCTCGGTAAACGCGTGCTCCGGTCCGGCGGACCAGTACGCCAGGATGCCATCAGGGCGCAGGGCCTTTTGGGCCGCTTCAATGCCTTCCGGTGAGTAGATCCAGTTGTTTTCTTTGCGCGTCAGCCCCTCGGGGCCGTTGTCGACATCTAGCAGAATGGCATCCCATTCACCAGTACTGCTTCTGAGCAACTCCGCCACGTCACCGATGTGTACCCGGGCTCTCGGGTCGTTCAGCGGGTTCCCGGCCGCAGAGCCCAGTGGCCCACGGTTCCAGGCTTCCACTTCGGGAACCAGTTCAGCTACCGTAACCTGTGCGTCTTCACCCAGTGCTGCTAACGCTGCAGCCAATGTGAATCCCATTCCCAGCCCGCCAATCAAAACACGGGGGGCGGATTGATTAGCTATGCGTTCGCACGCCAGGGTGGCCAGCGCATCTTCCGAGCCGTGAATCCGGCTATTCATCAATTCACCGGTGGTGCCGGCAATTTTGATGGAGAACTCATCATTACGCTGGAGCAAGCGCAGACGGGTTCCCTTGCCGGGAATGGTTGCGGTGCCGATTTCGTTGAAGCGAGCCATTATTGATTCCGGGTAGCTGAGCGGGCCCGCAGTTTAACCCGACTGGGTCAAATTGAAGAAAGGGGGTAATGCATAAATCCGATAAGAACCTGTCACCGGTTCTGTCTGTGGGGCGCCAGGGTGGCCGAATGGCCAATGTCCCTGACGCTCATCGTTTCAAACCAGAGCTGTAACCTCGTTCAGAAGTTGTAACCCAAGCCCACCGTATAGGCCCATATCCCGTCGTCCTGGAACGCATCGTCAACATCGTCGCTATCGCTGAACAGGAACTGATACTCAGCGCGGGCGAGGAAGTAGGTCTTGGTCTGCACGTAATACTTTATGCCTGCTTCCAGACCTGCGAAGGCGCTGTCCTTGACTCCGTCCCCATAAATGCCGCCGAGACTGCCGCCAACGAAGGGGCGCGCGCGATCGTCGAGGAACTGATAATCGAGGTAGCCACGGGTTGAGCCATTCCAGAAATCATCTGTAACGCCTTCGCCCTCAATATCGGCGTAATTGACACTTTGTCGGACACCGGCCACCACATCAGGTCGCAGATACCAGCCCAGATCGCCAGTCACACCGAAATTGCCACTATTGAAGTTCTTGTCGTTGCTGCCGGTTCCGGAGAGGGAGAATTCCCGATCACCCATGTCGGGACCGAACTCTGAGGACTGTGCGGATACTGCCATTGGTAAAGCTGACAGAAGACAAATGGTAAGTGCCGCAGTATTAAATCTGATCATGAGAAGCTCCTTGCTTGCATTATCCGGTTGTAAATCGGAAACCTGCGAGTGCGTGTTTAACGACGACCGAGCCAAAGCAGGTGCCGGGACTGTCAGTCGACGTGAACGCAGATCCTAAGGATGGCTTTTGACTGCAGCGCCGTCTGTTCGCAAGCACACAGAGCGGGGGAAAGAACTGTCCCGGGCAATTGGGTGATTCGGGGATTGTTGGCGGGGTTGAATGTTCTCGCATTGGCCACCACCACTTCTATATGAGGCGTATGAAGGAGCAACTCATACTCTTCATCTTTGTTTGTTGATCAACGAAAGGAGGCTCGATCATGCAAGTCAGAGAAGTCATGACAAAACGCCCGAATTATCTTGATGCGGGCGCAACAATCCGCGAAGTGGCCAATGCCATGCGGCAAAATGGCTCCGGGTTTGAGCCGCTGGGTGACGGTAGCAAAGTTACCGGTGTAGTCACTGATCGGGATATTACCGTCAGAGCAGTGGCTGAAGGCAAAAGCCCGGGCGATAAAGCAAGCTCAATAGCCACTGGCAAAGCCCTTTATACGTTCGAAGATCAATCGATTGACGACGTCATTGATAATATGGCGAAGGAGCAAGTGCAACGCCTGCTAGTTCTCGATAACCCTGACGACAAGAACCTGGTGGGTGTTGTCACCATCGGCGATATTGCCGACAAATGCGACGATGATTCACTTGCGAAGAAAGTGGTCAGTGCTGCCCGGCATTACCACTGAACTCTGATCTGGCAGGCTACCGCCGCCGGAGGACGCCCGTCAGCGATTCCCGGCGGCGGGGTCTGGAGTCTGTCATGCACATAACACTGCCGTTGCCCTCAAGCAGTTCATCGAAAACGGGCAAATTGGCCCCACCGAAGACTAAAACGTGACTCCCGTCATGCGCCTTGAACTGTCGGAGCGTGAGCAACTTTTAACCTATAGAATTGGATTTATGGTCTTCGTGTGCTTGGCTTAATAAGAGAGGTGCACGGAAGCTATCTTTTTCTACCCTTGTGATAAGGAATGCTTTTTAGACCGAAGGGGGAGCGCTATGCCACGCAAGAAAATCAGGCTTGAGCACCCGATCGAGTATTTTCAGATCCTTGACGACAAAGGCAAGCCCGAGAAAGAGCTTGATCCCGGAATCGACAAGGACACCCTTCTGCGCATGCACCGGACCATGCTACTGAGCCGGCAGTTCGACGAGTACCAGTTACGCTGGCAGAAGCAGGGGCGAATCGGGACCTTCGCGCCCGCCAAGGGGCAGGAAGCCAGCCAGATCGGTTCGATTGCCGCAGTCGAGGATGACGACTGGATGGTTCCCAGTTTCAGGGAAACCGCCGTAGCATTGTGGCGGGGCACCCCCATGAGCGGTTTGCTGCTGTACAACGCCGGTTACAATGAAGGTGGAGCCATACCCGAGGGGCAGAACGATCTACCCATCTCCATTCCGGTTGCCTCGCAGATGATCGAGGCCGTTGGAATTGGCTATGCCCTGAAGCGCCGGGACAAGAAACAGCTTGTTATTTCCTACTTTGGTGACGGCGCGACCTCGGAAGGGGATTTCCATGAGGCCCTGAACTTTGCGCAGACCTTCAACACACCGACGGTATTTCTCTGCCAGAACAACCAGTGGGCGATTTCGGTGCCCCGGGAAAAACAGACGCCCTCTAAAACCCTGGCGCAGAAGGCGCTGGCCTACGGTATGCCGGGGATTCAGGTGGATGGCAACGACATTCTTGCCGTATACGCCGCCACCTGTGAAGCCGCTGAACGGGCCCGTAAAGGCGAGGGGCCAACTTTGATCGAGTGCGTCACTTATCGTCTCTCCGTTCATACCACAGCCGATGACCCGGGCAAATACCGGGACGAAAAAGAGGAGCAGCACTGGGAAGAGTGGGATCCTATCCCACGGTTTCAAGGCTACCTCAAGCACCGCCGGCTGTTGCGCGACAAGGATATCAAGGCACTTGAAAAGGAAATCGATAAGGAAGTGAAGGCAGCCTGGGATGACGCTTCGGAACAGATGGAGTCGCTGGGTGACCCCGAGTCCATGTTTGACCACCTCTTTGCCGAGCGGCCAGCCTATCTGGAAGAGCAACGACAGGCGATGAAAAGCGGCCGGGGGGATCAACATGGCTGAGATGACGATGGCGGAGGCCATCAACCTCGCGCTCACCCAGGAGATGCAACGCGATGATCGGGTGTTCGTACTGGGTGAGGACGTAGGCGTTGATGGCGGTGTTTTTCGGGTTACGGATGGGTTGCTGGACCGGTTCGGTGAAGAGCGTGTTATGGACACACCGCTGGCGGAAGCCGGGATCGTTGGCATGTCCACGGGCATGGCGCTGGCCGGATTGAGGCCTGTCTGTGAGCTGCAATTCTCCGGCTTCAGTTACTTTGCCTTCCACCAGTTGGAAGGGCAGACCGCTCGGCTCAGGTGGCGCTCCCGGGGCCGTTATCAGGTTCCTCTGGTATGTCGGATACCCTACGGCGGCGGCGTGCGGGCGCTGGAACACCATTCCGAGAGCCGGGAAGTCTACTACGCTCATACACCGGGGCTGAAGGTCGTGATCCCCTCTGGCCCGCGCAATGCCCGTGCTTTGCTCGTCAGTGCCATCCGTGACCCGGATCCGGTGATCTTTTTTGAGGGCAAGATGATTTACCGGTCCTTTCGGGAGGAGGTCCCAGAAGAGGAAGAAACCCTGCCAATTGGCGAGTCTCAGATTGTCCGCAGCGGTGACGATGTCACCATGATTACCTATGGCGCCATGACCCATCGTACCTTGGAAGCGGCGGACCAGCTGGCAGAAGAAGATGGGGTCGAGGCCGAAGTCATCGACCTGCTCTCCCTCTCTCCTCTGGATGACGGGAAATTGAGTGAGTCTGTCCGAAAGACCGGCCGGGTTGTCATTGTCCACGAGGCCCACCGAAGCTTTGGCGCGGCTGGGGAAATCATCGCCCGCATCAATGAAAAATCGTTTTATTTTCTGGAAGCGCCTGTTCAGCGGGTCACTGGCTACGACGTGATCACACCCTTTTTTGCTCGCGAACAGGATTATATTCCGGATGTAGACCGTATCGTGGCCGGCGCCAGGCAGGCCCTGAATGATTAGGAGCTAAAACCGATGTCTGAGGAGTACAAGCTCGAAGACCCCGGTGAGGGTATTACCGAAGCGGAAGTGGCTGAGATCCTTGTCTCCGAGGGTGACGAGGTAAAGGACGGTGATCCGCTTCTCACCGTTGAAACCGATAAGGCAGCCAATGAAATTCCCGCCGGCTTTAGCGGAAAGATCGACTCCGTTAACGTCAGTGAAGGAGAAACCATCAAGGTGGGGCAGGTGCTTGTTACCTATACCGCCAGCGGTGGCCCGGATGAGCAAGCCTCTGAAAATGAAGGGCAGGAGAGCAAGCAAAAGGCTCGCAAGGATAAGGACAAGGACAAGGACAAGGACGAGGAGAAGGATAATAAGGATAAGGACCGGGACGAGAAGAAGAGCCGGGACTCGCAGAAGGACCGGGACAAGAAGGAAGACGAGCACAAAGACAGCGATGAGGAAACGTCCGGGGCCCGGGAGGAGCAAGAGGAACAAGGTGAGCAGCAATCCGAGCGGCCGGTACCGGCCGCCCCTGCAACCCGACAGCTGGCGAGAGAGCAGCACGTTGATCTTCGGGAAGTAGAAGGCAGTGGTCCTGGCGGGCGGGTCACCAAGGAAGATGTGCGCGCACATTCCAAGGGCCCGGCCGCGGGACAATCCGCCCCCGATGACACGGCCCAAGCCGTCGAGCTCCCGGATTTCAGTAAATGGGGAAAAACACGGCGAGAGCCATTGCAGGCCGTGCGCCGGGCTATTGCCCGTAACATGAGTATCTCCTGGTCGCAGATTCCCCATGTCATGCACCAAAGCGTCGCTGATATCACCGAGCTGGAACGCTTCCGCCAACGTCACCAGGAGGACGCAGAGCAACGCGCGGGCAAGCTGACGATGACCGTTTTGATGATCAAAGCGCTGGTTGCGGCTTTAAAGCGTTTCCCGCGATTCAATGCCAGCCTGGATACAGCGAACAACGAGCTGGTGTTCAAGGAGTACTACGACATTGGTGTTGCCGTTGCCACCGACGCGGGACTGCTGGTGCCTGTGATCCGTGAGGCCGACCGCAAGGATGTTCTGGAATTGGCGACAGATCTGGCTGCCCTGGCAGATAAAGCCCGTGAAGGTGAGCTGAAAAAGGAAGACATGGAGGGCGCAACCTTCAGTCTGACCAATCCGGGACCGATCGGGGCGACCAGCTTCTCGCCGATAATACATCACCCGGAAGTCGCCATTCTGGGAATGGGGAGTGCGGCACTGGAGCCGGTAGCAAGAGGGACAATCGATCATTACAAACTGGAAGCGCGGCTGCGCATGCCGCTATGTCTGGGCTACGACCACCGGGTTAATGACGGCGCGGACGCAGCGAACTTCCTGAAAGCGATTGTAGACCTCCTGGAAGATCCTGAAACCTTCCTGATCTCTGTTTGAAGGCGTGACTCGTCGGCGATGGGGTGGGCCCGGTCATTATCAGGCAGCCCTTGGGTCCGTCTTCAGTGTTCGATGTAAAAAGCTCTGATAGTTCAAACGCTGCCTGCGAAACAAGCCTGCAGGCAGTCGAATCAAGACACTGTGGGATATATCAGCGCGTGGAGATTTCTTCGAAGTCTTTGATTTGCTTGTCCGCCTCGTCTCTGGTGACGCCATAGGCTTGCTGAATCTCGCCGGCCAGCTGTTCACGTCTGCCAGCAATCTCGTCAAGGCGGTCATCGGTGAGCTTGCCCCACTGCTCTTTCACTTTACCTTTGAGTTCTTTCCAGTTGCCTTCAATGGTGTCCTTGTTCATTTCAGCTCCTTCGGCCCTGGGGCCAGGTAATGAGTCCATCGAGCGGAGGCCCGGGTCAAAACAAACCGTTCGCCGCCGTCACATCATCGTCTGTTGAAACGAGGCCACTGTCTGTGCGTTAACAAACACAGTCCTGCTCAGGTGGGTTAGTGCACTGAGGTCTTTCTGCTTTCTGGGTAAGTTGGACAACAGGAAATCCTGAAGCGCCTTTTATGCCCTATGTGTGCTTACGAACAGACGGCAGGGTGCCCCACCTCCGATTCTGGGGAGGTCGGCTCGCATCGGAGCCAGAACGCCACAATTGCGGGCGTCATCGAACCGGGGTGTTTCGTCAGCAAAGGCGTGACTGATCTTCGCAACTACTCCAAACCGCTGTTCGCCCCATTTTACCGGATAGCCTTCCAGCTCAAGCAGCCGGTAGCGGGCCTCTTTGTCTGCGGCAAGGAAGGGCGGATGGTGGTTGTAGTTTGTAAAGGAAATTTCGGCCGGGCGGCTCCAAATAGGATGATAGCTATGACAACACCAGTATTGGTCTACTACGACACGCGCATGCTCGGCCACAACCCGCATGGATGGGACCCCGGTCATCCGGCCTGGACCGACGCCGTCAAGGCGATGATTAGGCTGCAATATCCAGGCAGCAACCTGGAAACCTACAGTCACCCGGAGCGCCCGGACCGACTGACTGCGATCGTCGACCGATTGATGCTTGATCCGATTGAAGGGGTGCGCTGGATGCTGCCGACGCCGGCTACCACGGCTCAACTTGAGCGGGTTCATGACAAAAACTATGTCGCTAAAATAGAGTCTTTGGACGGAGACTCCTGCTGGCTGGCCGAAGATACCACCGCGGTGTCGCCGGGCAGCGTGGAGGCGGCCCGCCTGGCTGCCGGAGCGGGAATCAGCGCTGTCGAGGCCATCTCGGCTGGTGAGGCGCGGCGAGCGTTCTGTATTGTTCGGCCACCTGGTCATCATGCCCATTCGGGCCGTGCCACCGGCTTTTGCCTCTACAACAACCTTGCGGTTACCGCTGCCCATGCACGTGAGAGCCTTGGCTACCAGCGAGTGATGGTCTGGGACTGGGATATGCACCATGGTAACGGTACACAGGAAATCTTCTACTCCGATCCTTCCGTGCTGGTGGTTGATAGCCACTGTGCCGCGCCATTCTATCCGGGCAGCGGCCTTCAACGTGAAACCGGGACCGGAGTGGGAGTCGGCTCTCAAATCAACGTCCCTTTGCCTCTGGGCCTAGGCAACGCGGCACTGCTAAAGGTGTTTGACGAGTTGGTGAAGCCGGCAGCGAAGGCATTCCGGCCAGATATTCTGCTGGTTTCCTCCGGCTTCGATTGTCATTACCTGGACATGACCTGTTCCATGGATGAAACGGGCTTTGCCATTCTTGCCCAGCGCATGAGCGACCTGGCAGATGAGTTATGCGATGGCCGTCTGGTGGTTCTTCTGGAAGGCGGTTACAACGCCCAGGCTTTGGCCGATAGTGCTCATGCAGTCGTGAAGGTGCTGGCGGGGAACCGAGTGAATTCCTGCAATGTCATGCCGGAGGACCCTGGCTGCGGCGCGGTGGCGGACGCCATCCAATTTCGTAAGGAAAAGTGTTTAGAAGCGGAAGGGTGTGGAAGTTGATGGATCTTTTTGGAAGGGTAATTGGTACCCCCGGCAGGACTCGAACCTGCTACCTTCCCCTTAGGAGGGGGACGCTCTATCCAGATGAGCTACGGGGGCATTCTCTCGAGAAGGGCGGTATGATAGCGGGCTGAGCCCTGTGGCTCAAGGTGCAACCCTGTTTCGGTGAATTTCGCGGAGTCCGTCTTGCCTGAAGCTTTCTCGTTGAGCGTGATTGTCCCGGTCTGGATGGAGGCTGGCAGCGTTACCGACACACTCCGGCCGTTGCAGCCGATTCGCGCCCAGGGCCATGAAGTGATCGTGGTGGATGCGGGCAGCACGGATGGCACTGGCGATCTGGCGCGGCCGCTTTGTGATCGGGTGGTGAGCTCTGAAAAGGGGCGGGCGGTTCAGATGAACGCCGGAGCGGCGGTGGCCAAAGGTGACCTGCTGCTTTTTCTTCATGCGGATACGCGCCTGCCGCATAATGCCCTGGATCATCTTGCCGGGTTTTTTCGCTCACGCCGTGCCTGGGGCCGGTTTGATGTGCGTCTCAGTGGCCAGCGGCCGGTCTTCCGGATGATTGCCTGGTTTATGAATCAGCGTTCCCGCCTGACCGGCATCTGCACCGGTGATCAGGCGATGTTCGTGCGTCGGGATGTGTTCGAGGCGTTGGCCGGTTTCCACCCCATGCCGTTAATGGAAGATGTGGAATTTTCACGCCGTCTTTGCCTGGTGTCCCGTCCCTTCTGTATAAAAGAGCCTGTCGTTACCGATAGCCGCCGGTGGGAAAAGTACGGTACCTGGCGGACGATTTTCCTGATGTGGCAGCTGCGCTGGCGGTATTGGCGCGGTGAATCGCCGGAGTCTCTGGCCCAAATCTACCGATCGGATGTCCGCAATGTCTCAAAGTAACGCGCCCTCGGCGGTATTTCTCCAGTTTGCCAAGTGGCCGGAAGCCGGCCGGGTCAAGACCCGGTTGATTCCGGAATTGGGCGTGGCTGGTGCGCTTGATGCCCATATAAAACTGACGCTGGCAGTGCTGGACAACCTGTGCGCTACCGGGTATCCCGTGGAATTCTGGTGGGACCGGCTGGTGGATGATTACCCCGCGGAAGCGGCCTCGATTCTTGAAGAGGTGGATGGAGCAGGGCTGTTCCAGGGGGTGCAGCAGGGCGATTCCCTCGGGGACAGAATGCTTGCGGCACTCAGCCAGTCTCTTGGCGACTATGACCGTGCCCTGATCGTTGGCAGCGACTGTCCATCGGTTGACCCGGATTATGCCCGCCAGGCGGTGGCCTGTCTGGCCGATCATGATGTTGTGCTCGGACCGTCCGACGACGGTGGTTATGTCCTTATCGGCGCCTCACGGGTGGTGGAGGGAATGCTGGATAACATTGCCTGGGGAACACCGGAGGTTCTGGCCCAGACCTGCGAGCGGCTTGATGCCGCGGGGCTCAGCTATTGCCTGCTGGAGCCCCGCTGGGATGTGGACAAGCCCGAGGACTGGGCTCGTTTTCTGCGCCTTTGCTGAGCTTGTCAGCTGGCGGGAACAAGCGGCAGGTCGGTCAGTTTGCCAAGGGCTTTGTCTGCCTGCAGTCCTTCACCACCGGTCACTACCAGCAATGCCTGATCCCGCTCCAGAACGGCTTTGCGGAACGTGTCCAGTAACTCTTCTTGGCTGACATTTTTCACTGCTCCGGCCAACTTCTCTCTGGAATTGAAATTTTCAGCGCCGCGATCAATTGCCCGCCAGTAACGGCTGGAGATCTCCCCCAGTTGACGTTCTTTCTCCAGCAACTTGCTGACGACCGCCTGCTTTTCCCGCTCCAGACGCTTATCGCTAAGCCCGGACAGCGTTTCTTCGAAACCTTTGGCGAACTCTGCTACCGCCTGATCGATCTCGGTTTTTGTGGCGGAAGGTGACTGAACAACAAATCCCAAAGCCGGGGTTTCCAACATTTCAAAGGGCGTCGCGTAGACGATGTAGCCAAGCTGACGGTTGGTGCGGATTTCCTCATAAAAAGGGCTGCTGAGGATCTGGGCCAGCAGGCGGAAGCGGGCACGTTCCTCGAAGCTGGTGTTGTCGCCCTGCATATAGAGGGTGTAACCGGTATCCGGGTGATCTACCTTGAGCGATACCTCGGTTTGTTGATCCGGCAACTGGCGCACCTGGCTGCGATCAACCTGTGTGGTTTCGCTGTTTCGGAGCACGATGGCATTGATCTGCCGGGCCAGGTTGAGGGCAGAGGCCTCGGTCAGGTTGCCGTGGGCCATCATCACCGGATCCACCTTTGAAAACGCTTGCTCAGAGAAGGACAGCAGCTCATCAAAGGTGACTTCCCGTGCAGCCCTGAGTTTGGCGTCAGTACTCCAGGCACCTTCAATCAGTGCGGTCTGAACAAACTCGGAGGTCTGTTCCACCGGGCGGTCCTTGGCCTGGTTCTGCAAGCCGTCAATCAGGTTCTGCCGGGCGATATCGAAGCGCTGCAGGGTCAGTTCGGGGGTGGCCACCTGAAGCAGAATCCGGTTCATCAGGGTGTGCAGTTTATCATCGTAACCGCCAACGCGAACGGTGATCCCCCGCAGATGTGGGTAAACACTGTAATCCAGGCCAGCCAGGCTGGCGGCATAGGCCCAGGCATTGAGGTTGGCGTTGATGGAGTCTACCAACAACTGGGTCAGGACGTGGCCGCGCGCCGATGCCGTGGCAGCGGGTGTCCTCAAACTCAGAAATACGTTGGCTTTTGGGGTATCAAACCGCGTGTCCCGGGCAAACCAGATGTCCATATCGCCCAGTGAGCCGAGCATCATGGGCTGCTCCATGGTTTGGCCTGGCACCAGTTGAAGGTCTTCGGGCACGAAGGGGTTGGCCGGTGGCAAGCTTAGCTGGCTGGCCAGTTCCGGGAGGCCTGTCTTCGCTAATGTTTGCGGAGTTAGCGGCTCTCTGGTCCAGGCCGCCTCGTACCAGTCGGTGATGTTAGGGTTTTTCAGCTCCGGCTCCGGCGCCAGGACGAACACCAGCACGTTATCGGGAGTCAGCTGGCCCAGAATCTTTCGGTATTGTTCCGGCGCATAGCGCTCAACCAGCCAGGGGGCACGCAGCAGGTCTTCCGGAGGATAGTCCAGAAGCTGGCTGGAAAGCCGCATCGCCTCATGCAGCGGGCTGCCCTGTTCCCGGAACCGGAAATCGATGCGGGCCAGGTTCTGCATCTCCAGGAAGCGTCGCTCACTGATGCCTTTCTGGCGAATTTTTTCGATGTAATCAAACGCCAGTGGCAGGATGTCCTCATGGTGACTGAGCCCTTTGGGCGTCAGGGCGATATTGATCTCCAGGGTGGCATTGTCGCCGGTATCCATGCCGAGACCGGCGGACAGGCTCTCGGCGAGGCCGGCCCGTTTGAGTACGTCAAACAGGCTTCCGGGGCCCTCATGGCCCAGCAGGTTGGCGACGTAACTGGCCGGCTTGGTGCGGTAATTGTCTTCCTGCGAGGGGATGGGGAAGGTGAGCGTCAGGCTTCGAACCTCCTTGATCGCGTCCGCGGTGATCTTGGCAGGCAGTGCTTCCTGTTCGAATAAAGCCGCTTTGTGGCGCATGGGCTCAAGATTGCGGTTCTCGATGGCATCAAACCGTCCCCGAACCATGGCCTCGAGGTCGTCCAGGGTTTGTGGCCCGTAAACCGCCAGGGACATCAGGTTGGCGGAATAGTGCTGCTTCCAGAATTCGATAAGGTCTGGCCGCAGTGGATTATCGTCAGTATTTTCCAGAGTGCTCAGATTACCAACAGCAAACTGGCTGAAGGCGTGGTCCGGGTTGCTGGCGGCTTTTTTTACCGAATAGAACCTGCGGCCATCGTCTTTCTGTTTGGAACTGAATTCCGAGTGAACGGCGTTTCGCTCCCGGTCGACCAGTTCCGCGGTGAACAGCGGCGCCGCAAACTGCTGGGCGAAACGGTCCAGCGCCGGCGCGAGGAACTCGGCCTGAACATCGAAGAAGTAGTTGGTGTCCTGGAACGCCGTAAACGCATTGTGCTGGCCACCATGGCTTTTAATGAACTGCTGGTATTCGCCGGGATCCGGGTACTTTTCGGTCCCCAGAAACAGCATGTGTTCCAGAAAGTGAGCGAGCCCTTCGCGATCCTGGGGATCATTCCCGCTACCAACAGCGACATTCATTGAGGCGGCAGCTTTGTCTGCCTCCTTGTCCGATACCAGGATTACCTTCAGACCATTTTCCAGCTCGATGAACCGGTACTGGTTATCGTCGTTGGGGCTCTTCTCCGGAATCTGTGCAGCAAGGGCGAGTGTGCTGAACAGCAGGAATGTGAGCAGGGCAAACAGGCGTGTCAGTTGACTTGGCATTGGCTTCTTCCTGGTGATGCGGGTGCTCATAGGCTCTCTGTTCCCGGTGAATTGGCTTGGCAATTGTTCAGTGCATCAGTGCTTTACGAGTGCTTTCCGGTTGCTGGTCAAGGGTTTTACGGGCGAGATCGGCGGCCTTCTCACCGTCCAGCTGGCCGGATGCAATCCGCTCGAGGACCGTGGCCATGATGGCGACGGACTGACGGTAATCGGAGAATTCCGCCTGGAAGGCATGATCAATGGCCTCGTAAACCGCCTGGATTTTCTGCTCGCGTGAGCCGGCGTTTTCGGCCGTATCGTTGATGGCCTTCAGGCAGGCCCGGGCGATGGAAATGTAGCGTTCCGCGTTGGGATTATCGTTCTGCATGATCGGGATTCCGGAGGTCGTTTGTCCTGTGAAAGGGAGAGATGCCAAAAGGCGCTATAAGTTCCCGATTATGTCATTGCTGATGAGGTGTTTCATTGCTTTGTGGTAATCCTGCATTTGAACAGGCAGGCGGCCATTCCTGTGCTAGTCTCAATTTCATTGTGTCGATGAACGGGACAGTCCCGGAACCAGTCGCGCACGGAAGATTTAGAGTAATGGCTCTATTAAAAACAAAGGCTTACAGAGTAAATGCTCTAAAAAAGTTAGATACATGAAGGTTGCAATTAAGTACAATGCCGGGGTTTCCGGATTCCTCTTAGACTTTAGTCGAATAGGGCCGGCATGGATAGACAACAAATGAGTAACAAGCAGGGTGGAAGATCAATGAACTATTTCCTGACCGGTGGCACCGGATTTATTGGCCGTTTTCTGGTAGAGAAGCTGCTGGCGCGGGGCGGTACGGTCTACGTGCTGGTCCGTGAGCAATCCCGGGACAAGCTGGACCAATTGCGTGAGCGCTGGGGCGCGGATGAAACCCAGGTGCAAGCCGTCGTTGGTGACCTCACCAGCAAGAACCTGGGCATCGATGCGAAAACACTCAAGGCCCTGAAGGGAAAGATTGACCATTTCTTCCACCTCGCCGCTGTCTACGACATGGGTGCAGACGAAGAGGCACAGAAGGCGACGAACATCGAAGGTACCCGGGCTGCAGTTAATGCCGCCGAGGCGATGGATGCCAAACACTTCCATCATGTGTCCTCCATCGCCGCCGCGGGCCTGTTCAAAGGCATATTCCGGGAGGACATGTTCGAGGAAGCGGAGAAGCTGGATCATCCGTACCTGCGTACCAAGCACGAATCAGAGAAGGTTGTGCGCGATGAGTGCAAGGTGCCGTTTCGCATCTACCGTCCCGGCATGGTAATCGGTCATTCCGCCACCGGCGAAATGGACAAGGTGGATGGGCCCTATTATTTCTTCAAGATGATTCAGAAAATCCGCCACGCCTTGCCCCAGTGGGTTCCGACCATTGGCATTGAAGGTGGGCGGCTGAACATTGTGCCGGTGGATTTCGTGGTCAACGCCATGGACCACATTGCCCACCTTGAAGGCGAAGACGGCAAGTGTTTTCACCTGGTGGATCCGGATCCCTACAAAGTTGGCGAGATACTCAACATCTTCAGCGAAGCGGGCCATGCGCCCAAGATGGGCATGCGAATTGATTCCCGCATGTTCGGGTTTATTCCTCCATTCATTCGCCAGAGCCTGAAAAACCTGCCGCCGGTCAAGCGGCTCACCGCCGCAGTGCTGGACGATATGGGTATTCCGCCTTCGGTGATGTCGTTCATCAATTATCCGACTCGGTTCGATGCCCGTGAAACCGAACGCGCGCTCAAGGATACCGGCATCGAAGTTCCCCGCCTTACGGATTACGCGACTGTCATCTGGGATTACTGGGAACGCAACCTGGATCCGGACCTGTTCAAGGACCGCACGCTGCGGGGAACCGTTGAAGGTCGGGTCTGTGTGGTTACCGGCGCCACCTCCGGTATTGGTCTGGCAACCGCCCAGAAACTGGCGGATGCCGGTGCCATTCTGGTGATTGGTGCCCGTAAACGGGAGCGCCTCAAGGAAGTAACCGCCGAGCTGGAGTCCCGGGGAGCCAGTGTGCACCCGTACCCGTGTGATTTCTCGGATATGGAAGCCTGCGACGAATTTGTCAAAACCGTGCTGGATAATCATGGTCACGTGGATGTGCTGGTAAACAATGCCGGCCGTTCCATTCGTCGGTCACTGGATCTGTCGTTCGACCGTTTCCACGATTTTGAGCGCACCATGCAGCTGAACTATTTCGGCTCTGTGCGTCTGATCATGGGTTTTGCGCCGAAGATGCTGGAGCGTCGCCGCGGCCACGTGGTGAATATTTCGTCCATCGGGGTACTGACCAATGCGCCCAGGTTTTCAGCCTATGTCGCCTCCAAGTCTGCGCTGGATGCGTTCAGTCGTTGTGCCGCGTCTGAGTGGTCTGATCGCAATGTCACCTTCACCACCATTAACATGCCGCTGGTGAAGACCCCGATGATCGCACCGACCAAGATCTACGATTCGGTGCCAACGCTGACGCCGGATGAGGCTGCGGCCATGGTAGCCGATGCCATTGTCTACCGTCCGAAGCGTATCGCGACTCGCCTGGGTATCTTCGCTCAGGTACTGCACGCGCTGGCGCCGAAGATGGGTGAGATTGTCATGAACACCGGCTACCGGATGTTCCCGGATTCGCCGTCGGCTGCGGGCAGCAAGTCCGGCGAGCGCCCCCGGGTGTCTTCCGAGCAGGTTGCCTTTGCAGCCATTATGCGGGGCATCTACTGGTAACAGGGTGCGCCTGGAAACGAAAAAAACCCGCTTCGGCGGGTTTTTTTGTAACGGTTACTCGGTGTCTTCCGGAACCAGGGGAGGCGGAAAGCCGCCAAGCTCCTTCCAGCGATTCACGATGCCGCAGAACAGGTCGGCCGTCTTTTCGGCGTCGTAGGCGGCAGAATGTGCTTCCTTGTTGCTGAATGGAATTCCCGCGAGTTTGCAGGCCTGGGCGAGCACCGTATGGCCATAGGCAAGCCCCGCCAGTGTTGCCGTATCGAAGGTGGAAAACGGGTGAAACGGATTGCGCCGGATGTCGGAACGCAGGGCCGCCGCGAAAATGAAGTTGTGATCAAAGGTGGCGTTGTGACCAACCAGCACCGCCCGCTTGCAGTCGTGATTCTTGACCGCTTTACGGATCGGGCTGAAGATTTCACTCAGGCCTTCCCGCTCAGGCACGGCCTCCCGTTCAGGGTTCCAGGGGTCGATGCCGGTGAAGTCCAGGGCTGATTGCTCCAGATTGGCGCCCTCGAACGGGTCAATCTGCTGGACATGGGTTTCGGCGCGCCGCAACCAGCCATCGTCATCCATGGTCAGGATAACGGCTGCCACCTCCAGCAAGGCGTCGCGCTCGGGGTTGAATCCAGCGGTTTCCACATCGACGACAACAGGTAGAAAGCCGCGGAAACGGCGGGACATGGGGTGTGGTGGTTTATTTTCGTCAGTCACTCAAGCTCCGGTCTTGGCCGTGTGTCAGAAAGATTCAGTCGGGTTTACGCCAGTCGCCAGTTAACGGTTTCACCGGCCTTGAGAGGCACGATGGTTCCGTCGGACAGAGGCAGCTGAGCGGGCATTGTCCAGGGCTCGCGCACCAGGGTAATGGTATCGGTATTGCGAGGCAGGCCATAGAAATCGGCGCCGTTAAAACTCGCGAACGCTTCCAGCTTGTCCAGGATACCCAGCTCTTCAAAGATGTCCGCATACAGGCTGATGGCGCCGTAGGCAGAGTAACAACCGGCACAACCACAGGCCGCTTCTTTGCGGTCCCTGGCATGGGGTGCCGAATCGGTGCCCAGGAAGAAACGTTTGTCACCGCTGGCTACGACGTCACGCAGGGCCTGTTGGTGGCGGTTACGCTTGAGGATGGGCAGGCAGTACAGGTGCGGACGAATGCCTCCGACCAGCATGTGGTTGCGGTTGTACATCAGGTGCTGGGGTGTGAGCGTGGCACCGAGGTTCCCGCCGCTGTGCTGCCGGACGAACTCCGCGGAATCCGCTGTGGTGATGTGTTCCAGGACGACCTTGAGAGTCGTGAATGCCGCCAGAACAGGGGCCAGCACCCGCTCCAGGAAAACCTTTTCGCGATCGAAGATGTCGATATCGGCATCGGTTACCTCACCGTGCACCAGAAGCAACATGCCACAGTCGGCCATGGCTGCCAGAACCGGGTAGATGTTGCGGATATCTTTGACGCCTGAGGCAGAGTTCGTGGTGGCCCCGGCGGGATAGAGTTTGGCGGCGACAACGCCGGCGGCCCTGGCCTCACGAATGGTTTCCGGTGAGGTGCTTTCGGTCAGATAGAGCGTCATCAGTGGCTTGAAGCCGCTGTCACCCGCTGCGGCCAGGATCCGATTCCGGTAGGCGTTCGCCTCCGCCGCGGTCGTTACCGGTGGTACCAGGTTGGGCATGATTATCGCGCGCCCGAAACATGCTGCTGTGGCGGGTACAACGTCCTTCAGGACATCACCGTCCCGAACGTGCAGGTGCCAGTCATCGGGGCGGGTGAGAGTAAGCTGGTCATTCATGGCAATTGTCCGCAATACCTTAGGCTGGGCCGGGCTGAAATTTGGCGAATTATACCAGAAGGTCTCAGGGATTGTTTTCCGCCGGGGGCTAAAGAAACATGAACCGGGGCCGTTAAACGCTCAGAGCCTGTTAACTCCCTGATACCGATGGCAACCGATATGGGATTTCGCCCCTTTAACAATCCGATGACCCTGCTGGCTGCTTGCTTTATCGGCGTGTTTTTTCCAGCAAAAGGATCGGCTGCAAGCTATGGTGCTGGCATTGAAAACAGCCAGTGGTACCTTGCCGAATCTGTTTTCGAGTGCCGTCTGGTGCACGAAGTGCCGGGTTACGGGCGGGCGGTGTTCTACCATCGCGCCGGTGAAAACCTCTCGTTCTTTCTGGAATCCGAATCGCCGCTGATGCAACCGGGGCGGGGCCGCCTCGTGGTTGAAGCGCCATCCTGGCGCCCGGGTGTGGCACCCCGGCCCCTGGGCACAGTGCACATCTCGGATGGCCGACGCCAGGTTTCACTGGACACCCGCCAGGCCTTCGTTGTGGCCCGCGGCCTGCTTGACGGGATGCGCCCCACGGTGACCCGTGAATCCTGGTTTGATGGTCGTCCGGTTAGAGTGCACGTCTCCAATATTAATTTTGCCGGTGAGTATCAGCGTTACCAGAACTGCACCAGTAACCTGCTACCGGTAAATTTCGACCAGATCCATCGATCCCGTATTCCGTTTGCCAGTGGCAGCACCCGGCTCTCGGAGGCCGACAGGAAGTTGCTGGATAATATCGTGACCTTCGTGAATGCGGATTCAACGGTGGAGCGCATTTTTGTCGATGGCCACAGCGACGGCATTGGTAGCCGGATCGACAACCGGGCGCTCTCGGAAGATCGGGCCAATGTGGTGGCGGATTACCTCAAGGCTCGTGGCATTGAGGAAAGCATGATTACCGTCAGGGCCCATGGCGACCAGTACCCGGTATCAAACCGTCCCGCCGATAACCGGAGAACCAACATTCGCCTGCAGCGGGCCGGTGATCGGCCAGAACTTCAGCAGGCCAATGGCTATGGCGGGGATCCTCTGGGCTAGTGCGAGTCAGTAAACCGCATTCAACACTTCCAGATGGGCGTTGACGCTCTCAGCCAGAGCCCGCAGATGGTATCCGCCTTCCAGCGTTGAGATAATCCGGTCATTGCTGTGTTCGTGGGCGACGCCGACAATCATCTCCGTCAGCCAGCGATAATCCTCGGTATCAAGATTCAGTTCCGCCATTGGGTCCAGCCTGTGGGCATCAAAACCCGCGGAAATCAGGATCAATTGAGGCTTGAAGTCGTTCAGCCGTTTCAGCCAGCCTGCCTCCACCTGCTTCCGGTACTCTTCTGGAGAGCAGTTAGCCTCAATCGGAATATTCACGATGTTGTCGGCCTGCCGATGGACATGGGAGTGCGGGTAGAAAGGGTGCTGAAAACTGGAGCACATCAGAATGCGCTCGTCACCGCCAACAATATCCACGGTGCCGTTGCCCTGGTGCACGTCGAAATCGATGATCGCGACCCGTTCAAGGTGGTGGAAGGTGAGGGCGCGCATGGCGGCCAGGGCAACGTTGTTGTAAAAGCAGAATCCCATGGATTTGGCGCGCTCGGCATGGTGACCGGGCGGCCGGGCGCAAACGAACGCATTGGTTACCTGGCTGCTCATCACCATATCCACGGCCTGGATATTGGCACCAGCCGCCAGGCGGGCCGCCCTTAGGGTGTCCGGCATCATGGCGGTGTCCGGATCGGTGAACACGCGGCCCCGGGTCGGCTGCATCAGGTCGAGCTGGTGCAGGTATTTTTCCGGGTGCACTGTCAGCAGCTGATCACGGGTGATTTCTTCCGGTCGAACCCAGTCGAGCTTCTGGTCCAGGCCGGTGTCTGCCAGGTAACTGATGATGGCTGCCAGCCGCTCCGGGCTTTCCGGATGCTCCGGCCCCATGTTGTGTTTCATGAAGTCATCGTGGGAAAAGAATGCCGTGGTCATACGTCTCGGGCTGCCTTCACTATGCTTATATTTTCTTCAAGCTTATCAGGGAAAACTGCACGATGCCGTGTTTCTTTGGTCTTATAGGAGCGATAGTCGTTTCACATCGGAGGATCACCGCCTAAGATAGGGGTTACACTCATAAGTAACCTGTTTTATTACATTTATTAGCCGACCGGCCGATACGCCGGACACTAAGGAGAGTCAACTTGAGCACCCGGTATCTGGAGAGCCTGTTCAATCCCGCGTCCATTGCGGTGATCGGTGCGTCGGAGCGGGCAGACAACCTTGGCGGCATGGTATTGCGAAACCTGATGGGTGGTGGGTACCCGGGGCGTTTGCTGGTTGTGAATCAGAACGACTATGACAACGTTCACGGGGTGCCCTGCGTCAAGAAAGTCGCCAAAATGGATTTTTCCCCGGATCTGGCGATCATCTGTACGCCACCGGATACCGTGGCCAAGACCATCAGGCGGCTCGGGGAGGCCGGGGTACGCACCGCTATCGTCATGACCGGTGGCATGTCCCGTACCCACAGTAAAACCGGGCAGCCGCTGATGTATTCCGTGCGAGAGGCTGCCCGCGAAACCGGAATACGGGTGCTTGGCCCTAATACCATTGGCCTGATGGTTCCGGCCCGCAGTCTCAACGCCACCTATGCGCATATGGGCGCCATTCCCGGCCGCGTTGCGTTCGTCGGTCAGTCGGGCACCATTGCCAGTTCGGTGATTGACTGGGCATTCGCCCGGGGTGTCGGGTTTTCCTATTTCCTGACCCTCGGCGATGGCATGGACATTGATCACGATGATCTGATCGATTATCTAGCTCAGGACACCCAGACCCGGGCCATTCTCCTGCACATTGAAAACATCCCCAACGCGCGTCGTTTCATGTCGGCAGTCCGGGTCGCCTCCCGCACCAAACCAGTGATCGCGGTGAAGTCCGGGCGGGTGCCGGAATCCGAGTGGTTTCCCCACGAGTTGCCGGCCGGGCTGAAACGCAGTGATCCCATCTACGATGCGATGCTTCAGCGCGCAGGTGTGCTCCGGGTGGACGGCCTGGGGCAGATGTTCGATGCTCTGGAAACCCTGACCCGTATGCGCCCCCTGCGCCGGGAAACCCTGGCGATCATGGCCAACGGGGTGGGGCCGGGCGTGCTGGCCGTCGACCGGCTGGCGGACCTGGGCGGCGAACTGGCAGAGTTGTCGGATTCCAGTATTGAAGCCCTGGCCGAGCTGCTGCCCCCGTACTGGACCCGCAAGAACCCGATTGACCTTAACTACGATGCCTCGCCGGAGTTATACGGCAAGGCCATCAAGATTCTGGCGAAGGATCCGGAAGTGGCGAACGTGCTGGTGATGTACGCACCCAGTCTGACGGAGGACAGCCTGCAGATTGCAGACGCCGTAGTGCAGGCGTCCAAAGGCACCCGTCTGAATGTGTTCACCTGCTGGCTGGGTCAGAGCACGGTCATGGATTCCCGGGAGGAGTTTTACCGGGCCGGGTTGCCGTCGTTCTTCAATCCTGAAAAGGCCGTGATGGCATTCATGCAGCATGTTCGTCACCAGCGGGTTCAGCGCTTGCTGACCGAGACTCCGGAATCCTTTACCGATCATTTTGCCGACCGTACGCACACTCGCAAGGTGGTCATGAAGACACTGCGGTCGGGGCGCTATCACCTGACCAACCGCGAAGCCCGTGAGCTGGTTCGGGACTATGGTATCAGCACCATCAACACCATGTATTGCGATGACATGGAGGAAGTGCTGGAGGTATTCGCTGTCGAGCGGCGCCCGATCGACATTACCATCATCCACGAGCAGGCCTGCCACCCGTTTCTGGATCTGAGCCCGACCCAGCGTCGTTACAAGGGCACGGTACAGAAGCTCAACAGCGAGGCGGCCATTATGGATTCGTGCCGTTACCTGATGGAAGAGTACAAGAGCCACTTCCCGAACAGTGGCTTTCTCGGGTTTGCGGTTCAGCGTTCCTACCAGCATGTGGGTGGGATCGAGTTCAGCGTTGGCATTACCCGGGACGCGTTGTTTGGCCCGTTGGTGGTGTGTGGTGCCGCCGGCGCCCAGATCAATGTCATGACCGATCGGCAGATTGCGCTGCCGCCACTGAACATGGTGCTGGCCCGTGAACTCCTGCGCCGTACCTATATGTACAAGCTGCTTAAGGAACACAGCCTGAAGCCGGAAGAGGATATCCGGGCCGTATCCGAGACCCTGGTAACCCTGTCCCAGATTGTGATCGACATTCCCGAGATTCAGGGCCTGGAGATCGCGCCCTTGCTGTTCAACGAACAGGGAGCAGTGGCCGTGAATATTGCCATCAATCTGGCCGAGAAACCGGGCCGGCCGATCATTCAGCCCTACCCGCGGGAACTGGAGGAATGGATTGTGCTGCCCAAATCTGGTCGCCGGGTCATCATCCGTCCCGTGCTGGCTGAGGATGAGCCCGCCCACCGGGCCTTTCATGAGTTGCAGTCACCGGAATCCATTCGCTACCGGTTCTTCCAGTACCGCAAGCATTTCTCCCGGGAAGACGTGGCCCAGATGGTGCAGATTGATTACGACCGGGAAATGGTGTTCATAGCCAATGCTCCCAGGGAAGACGGTGAGGGGGAAGAGACCCTGGGAACCGTGCGCACCTGGACCGACGCCGACAACCTTCAATGCGAGTTCGCGGTGATGGTTCACGACAAGATGAAAGGGGAGGGTCTGGGCGTTGCCCTCATGCAGAAGATGATCGACTACTGCCGGGCCAGGGGCACCATGGAAATGGTCGGCAATGTGCTGCCGGACAACCGCCCCATGCTGCAGCTGGCGGAACACATGGGCTTTGAGATCAAGTTCAACACTGAAGAGGAGGTGATGGATTTGCGGTTGGTGCTCAATGAACCGGAAAAAGACTGGCAGCGCGAACGGTTGGGGAAGAGTGCTCACTGAAATTGGAGTCAGATGAAAAAGGGGTCAGATGAAAATTTCACCTGACCCCCGATTTCAATCTCACCCCCGGTTTACTTGTTACTCCTCAACAATGGCAGAGCGGTCTTCACCACCCAGCGCTTCCAGAAGCCCCGGGATCAGTCGGGACAGTTCGAGGGTCATCAGCGTGAACGCTGCGTCGAACTTGGCAACGGCGTCGTCCACATCGACGTCGTCCAGTTGGTCCTGAAGTGTTTCGCCGAATTTCAGGCGACGGATGCCCAGTTCTTCATCCAGCACGAAGGAAACGTTGTCGTCCCAGGTCAGGGACAGCTTGGTCACCTGCATGCCTGCATCCAGATGGTTGCGAATTTCATCGGCTTTCAGATCCAGGCCTTTGCAACGCACCACGCCGCCATCCTCGGACGGATCTTTCAGTTCGCATTCACTGCCCAGAACCACCTTGCCGGGCAGCTCGATGGATTCATTCAGCCAGCCGGTAAAGGTGAAGGCGGGCGCCTGTTCCACGGCGGGTGGACGCACCGGCAGCGAGCCAAGGCTCTTGCGCAGGGTTGAGGCCAGATCTTCGGCCTGTTTGGCCGAGCCTGCGTCCACCACCAGAACACCGTCCTGAGGGGCGAGATAGGCAAAGCAGCGGCGGTTCTTGGAGAAGGCCTGGGGCAGCATCTCCAGCATTACCTGCTCCTTGATTTCGTCCTTTTCCTTGCGCCGGACCTTTCGGCCCTGCTCGAACTCAATGGCTTCGGCTTTCTCTTCGACCGCTTCCTTCACCACCGGGCCGGGAAGAATCTTCTCTTCCTTGCGCAGGGCAATCAGGTGGTAGCCGTTCGCGCTGTGAACAAGCTGCTCTCCATGCTTGCCCAGCGGCGGCACCCAGCCCTGACGGCTGGTTTCCTGGGGACCACAGGGTTTGAAGGCGTCGGCCTGGAGTTTTTCCTCCAGTTCCTCGGCGGAGATATCAAAGGGTTTGGTAAAACGGAATACGCGGGCATTGCGAAACCACATCAGGGCTGATCCTTGTGTTTCATATTTGCATGATCTCTACGAGTACGGTTTTAACGATAAAGCCCACAACGCCGGCGCCCAGCACGGTAAACAGGGCAATGGTGCCGAACCTCCCGGCCTGGGATTTCTTGGCCAGATCCCAGACGATGACACCCATCCAGACAATCAGGCCAGTCAGAAACACCAGCATGGCGATCTGGGAAAATACTGCTTCGTTCATTACTTACTCCGATATCAACGTGGATTACTGTTCGTCCCGCAGGAAAACCCAGTTGTTCTTATCGGATTGGTCTTCGCTGAAGTAATAGCCTTCGAGGTTGAACCCCTTGAGGTCGTCGGCTTGGGAAATGCGGTTCTGGATGGCAAACCGACACATCAGGCCGCGGGCTTTCTTGGCGTAGAAGCTGATCATCTTGTACTGACCATTCTTCCAGTCCTTGAATTGGGGAGTAATCAGTCTGCCTTCAAGGTCTTTCTTCTTTACGCTTTTGAAATACTCGTTGGAGGCGAGGTTTACCAGTACGCCGTCGTCGTCTGCCAGCAGCTGGTTGATCTTGTTTGTTATTTTGTTGCCCCAGAAGGCGTAGAGGTCCTTGCCACGACTGTTCTCGAACCGGGTACCCATTTCCAGGCGATAGGGTTGCATCAGGTCCAGCGGTTTCAATACCCCGTAAAGGCCGGAGAGCATGCGCAGGTGTTGCTGGGCAAATTCGAAATCGGCCTCGCTGAAGCTTTCGGCGTCCAGCCCGGTGTACACATCCCCCTTGAAAGCCAGCACCGCCTGGCGGGCATTTTCCAGTGTGAACGGTGTATGCCAGTTCCGAAAGCGCTCAGCGTTGAGCTGGCCCAGTTTGTCGCTGATGCTCATCAGATTGCTGATCTGATGCGGCTCCAACTCCTTGAGCTGATCCACCAGCTCACAGGCGTCCTCAAGGAACTCCGGCTGGGTATAGGTGCTGGTCGCCAGAGGGCTTTCATAGTCCAGCGTTTTTGCAGGGGAAATAACCATCAGCATGTCAGGCAATCCTCATTGCAGGAATGTGAGTAATTCATCCCTGGTAAAAGGCCAGTCCAGTTCCGCACCGGTGTCGTTACGTCGCAGCACCGGTATTCGGGTGCCGTAGCGCTCAACCAGCTCTTCGGACTGGGCAATGTCCACCACGTCTACCGGTATGGGTTCCGGCATGGGCGTATTCACAAGCAGGGATTCGGCCAGTTCGCACAAATGGCACTGGGATGTTGTATAAAAAAGCAGTTCCATTATTTGGGCTGCGCGTCCAGTTGCTGGCCGTTGACGCCCTGGCTGTCTTTGCCCATGAGATACAGGTAGATCGGCATCAGGTCTTCCGGTGCCGGATTCTGCTGCGGATTCTCTGCCGGGTAGGCGTGGGCTCTCATGTTGGTACGGGTGGCACCCGGGTTCAGACTGTTCACCCGCACATTGTGGCGCTCATCGTCCAGCTCTTCCGACATCAATTGGCTCAGGCCTTCGACTGCAAACTTGGAGACAGCGTAGGCGCCCCAATAAGCCTTGGCTTTGCGGCCGACGCCGGAGGACGTGAAGATGACCGACGCATCACCGGATTTGCGCAAAAGCGGAATCATGGCCCGGCTGAGCAGGAAGGGGGCCGTCGCGTTAACGTGCATGACCTTGTTCCAGGTTTCCGGATCATACAGCTCCACCGGGCTACGATCGCCCAGGATGGCGGCGTTGTGCAGCAAGCCGTCCAGCTGACCAAAGTTGTCTTCGAGGGTCATGGCCAGCTCTTCGTAATCCTTGACTGCCGCCCCTTCGAAGTTCATCGGCACAATGGCAGGTTTCGGGTGACCAGCGGCCTCGATTTCGTCGTAGACCGTTTCCAGCTTGCTCACGGTACGGCCTACAAGCACCACGGTCGCGCCATGGGCAGCATAGGCTTTGGCGGCAGCCCTGCCAATGCCGCTGCCCGCGCCCGTAACCATAACGATACGGTCTTTCAGAAGATCAGCGGGTGCTTGGTAATTGTGCATAACCTGTCTCCGTACAAGGCTGTTGCCGGTTGCAAAACCGGATCCTGAATTTGGCCGACTATTGTAACAGCTTTGCCAGGTCGGTGACCGTGTCTGCGATCAGGTCGGCTTGCCACAGGTCAACGCTCTCTGGCTGCTCAATATAGCCGTAGCGAACCGCAATGGTCTTCATGCCGGCATTGCGGCCGGCTTCGATATCACGCTCGTGGTCACCCACATAGATGGCTGTCCCGGGTTCGGTGCCCATCTGCCGGCAGGCAAGGATCAGAGCTTCGGGGTGAGGCTTGCGCTGGGTGACGTGATCCGGGCACACAAG
>Ga0098067_1000025_pt1 | contig 80612 bp, 75 predicted proteins | sample 26_taG_FD_92578 | JGI IMG/M metagenome (GOLD analysis project Ga0098067, IMG submission 92578) | Marine viral communities from Cariaco Basin, Caribbean Sea - 26_WHOI_OMZ | ecosystem: Environmental > Aquatic > Marine > Oceanic | place: Caribbean Sea: Cariaco Basin | collected 2014-11-09
TCACTTTCTTCTGTACTTTTTGTCCCGATGCATTGTAAAGATACTGAATTTTTTTACTCGATGACCAAAGTATTTCTGTAGGGAGATTCAAATGGTTGTATGAAATGTTCTCAATGCCTTTGTTCCGGTCTTTGGTTAAGTTTCCATTTGCATCATATACATAATCGTCTCCATTCGTATTGCCATCACCAAAACCAACGGTGCTGTTGGTCGCATCTGTTACGCTTTTGAGTTGGTTTGAATCTGTGAAATAAATATAGTCAAGATCGTCTGTTAACTGGGCTCCGATAGGAGTGTCGCTGCCTGAAAAACGTTTCAATTCAGTGATATTACCATTTAAATCATATTTTAAATACTCATCATAGGTATGTGGAAGTGGAACTGTGGCATTGGGTTTTTGATAATACGCATTTTTCAGTCGGTTTATTTGATCGTAACTGTACCCGTACCCTCTAAGTATATTGTCTGAGGCAGTTCGCCAAAAGGTTTCTGATATATTCCCGTTGTAGAGTGGCTCAACTTCAGAGTTCGACGAGTTAAAATGGCCAGACACAGGATCGTTGTAATTTATTTTAAAAGCAAATAAATCCAAAGGAGCATTCGGTTTGTTTAGTTTACTTACATCGTTGATGTTGGTAAGCCATCCGCGGATGTTATAACTATAATCAACCTCTTGTAGCGCTGAATTGTTCGCTAATCCACCCACGTTTTTTCTAATTAACTGCCCCAATTCATCAAACTGATTGTTAGCAATCCTTTCTATAGGATTCTGATTCACTTTTTGGGTATGCGTTAGCAATTGTTCTTGCGTAGTGTAAGTGAAATTATCTTCAACTGTAATTAATGGAGCATCTATTTTTCTCTTATGTGTTATGGTGCTTTTGGTTATCAATCCTCTAAAATTATATTCATTATCTACTATGGTCTTTCCACCTAAATGATTCTCTTTTTCAGCTCTTAATACTCTTAATTTACTATCATAAAAATAGTAATTCTTCTCCCAGTCGTTTGTGTTTAAGACTCGAACCATGGAGGAAGTAAGCATTCCTCTTGTATTTACTTTATTTTGACTTGAGATTGGTTCATCATTAATTACTCCAATTAATGGAGGGATTTCAACACCTAAAAGCAAATATTCATCATAATAGTTTACATTGTATATCTCACTAAAACTTGTAGGGAAAGCTTCCTTAGAATATTTTACAAAAAGACCATTTTTCAGAAAGCCATTTTTGTTGTCTGGATACTCATTGTTATTATTTGCAGCATTATTTACATTACTTCTTATGTTGCCAATGCTTCCACTAGTTAGCCCTGTATAAACTACTCTTCCAAATTTATCATACTTTGTAAAAAGCCAGTTGTTATTATTTCTTAAAATGGAATCTTGCATAGCTACTAATCGATCTTGTTTGTCATACACCATATATTCCCATCCTTTGTCTGGAAGCTTTTTTTCTATCAAAAGGTTTTTTTCATTATAAATGTACTGATAGCATAATTTATCCAAAACATGTTGTGTGATAGATGGTTTTGAAGAGGCTAATGGAGGTATCACAAAGGTTAAATTACTATATGAATCATATAAATAATAAGTGTCCAATACATTGACTCCTTCAAAAGTGCGTTTCAAAACTAATTTTCCTAATTTTGTAGTAAACTCTTCTATTGTATGGTTGTTTTCATCAGTTGTAACTGTTTTATAAAGCAAGTTCTCCGCATAGTTACCTAAATTATAAATTGTAGGAATGAAATCAGGACTTAGACTTACTCTATAATGTTGAACCCCATCTGAAAGTTTATTTGTTAAATAATCAAATTCTATTTCATGCCCAGAGCCCAATTTCCAATCATCTCCGGGAGCAGCTTGTTTTAACAATCTGTTTAATGGCGAGCTTTCTAATTCTTTTTGCGAGTAATAAAACTCCGTATTAAATTCACTTCCTGTGCCATAATAATCATTGTAAAAAGAATCTGCATTTGGAATGAATTTCCCATTGTTCTGTGATGTAGGCGCAGGCAAAAAATCTTTCAATGGTCTACTAAATTCATCGTATTCATATTTTGTCACAATATCTTTATTATTTGAAGTGGATTGTGACTGTATGGTTTGCATTGGACGCCCTAAACCATCGTAATATTGAATTACTCGATTTGAATCAGTGGTATTGTTAACTATTAAAGTAGGTTCTTTTGGCTCTATAACATATATGAAGTTTTCACTTGCAGTTGGCTGAACTTGAGAATAACCTAAATTAATTGATAGAAAGAGAAATATCGATAAAAACCACTTGATTTTCTGTATAAAAAGAATGAAATTTGTTTTCATAAGATTCAAATTGATGATTATTGTTTAAAATTATATTCAATTTTTTGTATCACATTTTCATCGGTATCTTTAACTAATATTAACCTACCGAAAGAATCATATTCATAATAATTTGTAATACCATTAGGTTGTGTAATTGTCTTCAATCCAACCAGAGGTTCATAAGTATAAGTTGTAATATCTGTAAAAATGGCATTTCTTAAATCATAAAAAGATTGGTCATTTAACGTTCCATTATTACTACTGTTTTGTAAGCTTTCAACTAATTGAACAGATATTGAACTATACTCCCTCCCTTCTATTTTAGCAATAGGATACTTATTATCATATCCCCAAATAATGGAAACTGGAATTCCATTCTCTAAAATATACTCAAGAATATTGCCATTAGAATCATATTTTGTATACCTTATTTTTCTATCTTCTGCTGTGTTTATATCTATTTGAGATAGTCCTTTCTTAATGTGAGATTCAATCGGTAAAATCAAACCTGAAGTGTTTTGGTTTTTACCATATTTTATGTGCTTTTCAAGCTCATGTTTATCACATCCGCCAATAGTTTTTGTAATAACTGGTTGAGCTATTCTGTTAGAATCTACTAGCTCTTGCATCAGTGTGGTTTGTTCAATTCCCAACAAATCTGGAGGGTATTTATAAAGGGTAGTTTTTTCACAACCATTACTTTCAATATTTGACTCTTTAACTAGCTGACTATATGGTAACGCGCCATATTCAAAAATGGTTTCGGTAATTAAATCTCCACTTGTTTCTATATTGGTTCCACTTATCCTTTTAACTTTTTGATGATCAATGAAATTATAATATTCCGATGCTGAAATATTATCTAAATAATTTTCTGGCACTGGCATCATAAGAACGTCAAAATTTTTACGAAAAGTATAGCTTTTTAAGGGAGTGGTGTTAAAACTCTTATATTCAATTTCTTTTTTTGTAGTTAAAATAAAAGTGTTATTCCCGCCATTCTTATAAGTGTTTTCTTCCCTTAAGAGACCATACTTGGAATCTCCTGAGTTTGAATAAGGAGTTTGGTGAATTTCTGGAAGTAAAATAGGGTTGCTTTGTGCATCATCTGCTAATAAAAATATTCTTTCAATAGCTCCATTAATTTCAGATTCATTTTCATGAAATTCAGTAATTGAGGTATAATACGATTGTTGTTTTCTATTGTTATAAAGATTAAACATGGTAGATGACGTAATCTCATATCTCTTTTTAGGAATATTATTATTCATCAAAGTAAATATTCTACATACATCAGCTTCAGCGCCCATTTTATCGTTACAGTTACATTCAATTTGACAAAAAGTAGCTTTATTATATTGAAACAACTCATAATACTTTGGATTATTAAATTGATTTAGAGTTGTTTCATTAGAGGGGTATTCGTTTATCTTATTATAATAGAAACTTCTTTTATTAGCTTGATTTTCATTTGTATAGTCAGATATCTCTTTAACTCTAGCACCTCCACCATAAAATGGTTTTTCAACAATAGTTGTAGATGCATTGTACGAAAAGGTTAAAAGGCCTTCAGCTGGATTATGAGGTTTTGAAAGTAAGAAAAAAGTTATTTCATATTCATGTCCTTCAATAGTGCATATGGGGCGATTAGGATTGGATGTCGAACAAGTTAAGTTAGGGTCTATTTCAATATATTCACCATAATCACCATTTTTAGTAAAAACAATTTGATTAAACGGATCTTCTATGGATAAATCTTTAACCACAACTCTCCATTTATCATGAAGTGGATCAGGTATTGGTACATCTCCTCCACATCCATCAATACCAAGAGCTGTATTAACACTTGTAATTATCAATTTGCTACCATTTGATATAAAATTAAATGACTCCTTTTTTGGGGAGTTCTCATTACATGTCTTTCTTATCTCAATATATCCATTTGTATACGCTTCTTCTTCTTTAAAATTTACATTTGAATTTGCTTCATATATAATTTGCGTACTTCCCTTTGTTGGATAGGTTATATTTTCAAGCATTCCAAAATACACATAGTTTGGATCTACTTCTAGGTTTGCAGATGTAAGATAATTGTCATGATATTTATTAATTATATTAAGTAACTCTTCTGACACATTGTCTTTACTTATTGGATACATATTAGACCTATTATTAAAATATCCGAATCGATCTTTTGAGAAACTCAATCTTATAGGTAATAATTCTTTATTATTATATGAAAAAGTATACTTTTGCTCTTCTTGGTTAACTCCATCACTTTTAAAAATTATATCTTGTAAAAACAATCGGTATTTAAGATTAGAGCCATTAAGTTTGAAGTAAGTGTTGCCAATATTTGTATACACCATATCATAAAGGAAAGACACTTCTTTTATATTTTCATTTTTGTGTTTAACTTTAATATCCTTCAAGGAAAACCCACCATGGTCTAGCCTTTGTGTATTATAATCAAAATGAATAGAGTTATCTCCAAAATCTATTTGGGAAATAACTCTTGATCTTAAAGTATTTTGATAAAGACATGGAGTATAATTTCTGATATATACATCAGGAATATTAGGGTCATCTTCTTCACATAAACACTTCTCTTCATAAACTAAAGAAAAAGAAATCCCTGAGATATAATTAAAAAGATTTTCTTTATATGAAAATGTAATTTTTTGATTTGTAGGTGAAATTATTTCTCGTAAGTACCATGTTGAATAATAATGATCTTTGGGGTTATCTATTATAGTGCAATTCCTACTACCAATATTTCCTTCTAAATATTCTATGCTTCCTCCAAATATATATGTATAGCCTTGGTTATCATTTATTATAAAGGATGAGTGTCTACCATAACCATCGGTTGAATTAATATGTTGTTCAAATTTAATTTTCACGAAATCTTTACCATTTACTTGTGGTTCAAGATTCTCATCAAAGTGAAAACTACCAGATAGTCCATTAACATTAAAAGAGAACCAGTCTTGCTCCGTATCAATTGAAGTTGTTCCCATCATTCCAGAATCATTAGCTGCATTTTTAATTTTTATATAATCTATATTGGTATGAATTGTTTCTGGATACCATCTTTCTTGAGCTCTATCATCCGGCACTCCTCTTACAATTCTAGAGACAACGCCCCCAACATTTAGATTCCAATCTGTTCCAACTACTCCAGCTAATTCATCTATTTTCACTCCATTACTAAAATAATCAACACTTATTGGCATTGTTATATCTCCATGTTCTATTGTATAAAGTGGAACACTAAAATTAAAAGCACCCGTACTTGAATTTAAAGGTAAGTTTCCATAGGTTGAGAACTTAAAAGCCGAAGGTGAGGGAATTCCGATTTTTGGTAAATATTCAGGGCTTTCCTGCGCTTTAATTAGGCATATTCCAATAAAATAGACGAATATAACTAGTAAACTCCTCATTATAATGTGATTAACTTTGTATCTCATAGTTTTTATTTATAAAAATCAGCAATCTATATGTTTTGTTTTTAACTTCCTTTCTTAATTACTTTTACATCAAATTTCACCTCATCCATTATAATTTTAAACACATACACCCCTGGCGCATATCCTTGTAAATCTACAGCCGTGCTTTTGTGTTTGATAGCTTTGCTTTGAAGTTTTCTTCCTACCATATCAAACACCTCCACTTTTGCTTCCTTGAAATCTATTCCTACAATGATGTTTGTAAATTGATAGGTAGGATTCGGATAAACTTCAATTGTCTTCCTTTCTTCGGGCTTTTTGTCCTCGTTCCTTAACTTGACAACCCAATAGTCATTTCCACCTATACTTGCTGTGTCTTTGTCATCAGACTTTTTAGAATCGGAATTTCCTGCTAGTAAATAGCCGCCATCACGCATTTGTACCAATCCTTTTAACTGGTCAGAACCAGTTCCGCCAACTGTCTTTTGCCATAGCAATTCGCCTCTTGCATTGATTTTAATAGCAACAAAGTCATTAATCCCTTTGGCATCTGTTTTTCTGCCCAAGGTTTCCGAAGAGGCATATCCGCCTAATAAATATTCATCATTTTCGGTTCGGTTTAAAGAAACAAGTATGTCCCATTTCCCGATATCATACGTAGCATCCCACAGTGGGTTTCCTATTATGTCTATTTCCAGAATCCAAAAGTCGGTTCCGTTTCCGTTGCTTGCGGTTTTGCCGCCTTCGGTATGCACTGTTTCGGAGGATGAACTACCTGCAATCAAAAATCCGTTTTTACTTTTTATCATTCCAGCCAAGCTTTCATCGCCTTCGCCTCCGTAACTCTTCTGCCAAACTTCTTTTCCCTTTTCGTCTAATTTAAGGATCCAGAAATCACCCAATCCGAAATTCTCAGTTTGTCTATCGTAAGAAAGCGTGGAATTGGAAGTTCCGCCTATTAAGTAACCATCGTCCAACAGAAGAATGCTTTTTAATTGATCTGAGAAGTTTCCACCGTAGGTCTTTTCCCATTCAACTTGTCCTGTTGCTGACAGTTTTACAATCCAATAATCATGACTACCTCTGCCTACTTCGCTTTTGTTGCCAATGATTTCATTCTTTTCATTTCTTAGAGGAGAAGAGTCCGAACTTCCGCCTAAAATAAAACCACCGTCTTTGGTTTGTTGAATACTTTGCAATTGATCATTTCCAATACCGCCTAAAGTTATTTGCCATTCTTCGTTTCCTTCCGGGTCTAATTTGATTATCCAGAAATCCATGTTTCCAAAGCCTTCTTCTTTTTTATCTCCCGACTTTGGAGAATCACTACTTCCTCCTAAAATATAACCACCTTCCTGGGTCAGGGCTGCACTGTATAAATAATCACTTCCTGAACCACCAAAGGATTTTTGCCATTCCAACTTTCCCGATTCATCCATTTTCCAAAGAAAATAATCCAAGTCGCCTTGTCCTTTTTCTGACTTATTTCCCGATTTTTCCGAAAAGGAACTTCCTACAATCAAAAATCCATAATCAGGTGTAGCTTTTACGTCATACATATATTCACTATGTGCACCGCCGAGTACTTGTTGCCATTCAATAGCTTGGGAATTTACTTTAGAAAAAAGTGAAAACGCAATGAAAACAGTAAAAAGAACTCTGTAGAAGTATTTTTTTCTCATAACATTAACATTTAATTATGTTAAATTTTAACAATGGTAGATAAGTTTTCCGAGAAGACAAAACAAATAACATGGTTTGTTGAAAATACAGGAAAAACCCTGTAAAAACTACAGGGTTTTTCCTCTTGTGAGTTTCTATAATTGGATTATAGGAGTTTCACTTTTGACTATATTTTTTAAATAAACATTCAATTCTAGCTCGCTACAAAAAATAATAAAAGTTTACTTTTCTTACGTCCAAAATAATTCTTCAAAATGGCGGACAAAAATGCGTGGGCTCTTTGAGAAAAAAATCAGTTTTTGATTCAAGCTTCAAAAGAAGTTTTCTAGTTCAAGCAATATTTATTTTAATCCAACTCAGTTTCAAACTACTTCCGATATCCATTTTCTTTTACACCCACATCTTACCGCTTAGGCAAAAATGATTTTTCCGACTGTATCAAAGTCATTACCTTTAAATCTTTTATTTACAATAGATTAGAGTTGTTATTTCTTTTTAAGATGCCCAATTGCAAAGGACAGATTTATTCCTTTTCTCCTAAATATTAAACCAATCTCTTCCGAATCAAGGATGCACTTACTCCATAGATACTCCATAGATACTTAATGGATACTTAATGGATACTTAATGGATAGTGTATGAGGAGTGTATGGGAGAGTTACAAAACGTTCTTCTTTAATTACACAATCAGTTATTATAACTTATAGACAACCAAATGAGTAATCCTTTTAAAACACATTGCTTTATACCCGCTATTATACAGAATTAAAGGTATGGCTTTTCGGATTTTTCGTACTTAATCTTTCCTTTTGGCCAATTCTTTTTTTTCGGCTTTCAATTGTTGATTGAATACATAAACCGTAATCCAAATACTCAATTCATACAATAATAACAAAGGCATGGCGGCAATGAGCATACTCATAACGTCGGAGGGAGTAATGATTGCGGCTATCGCCAAAATCACGACCAAGGCATGTTTTCGATAGGTTCGTAAAAAATGAGGAGAAAGAATTCCAACGCGGGCCATAAAATATGCAAATACGGGAAAAAGAAACACCAATCCCATCGCTAAAAGCGTTTGAACAAATAAAGAAGTATAACTCGCTAAAGTCCATTCGTTGGAAACGCCAAAAGGATTGTAGGTAAATAAAAATTGGACCGAAAATGGAAGAAGTAGATAGTAACTAAATAATACACCCAACAAAAAGAAAAAAGTAACAACGAATACCGTCCCGTTGGTATATTTTCGCTCAGTTCCTGTTAATCCAGGTTTTATAAATCGCCATATTTCCCAAATTACATACGGAATGGCTAATATTAATCCACAAATTAAAATGGTGTAAATCTGGGAAGTGATCTGTCCCGATGGAACTAAGTTTTTTAATTCTTTGGCGTAATTAAATGCATCGGGATATATAGGACCAATCCCAATTTTCTCTGCCAAGGAATTCATAATTTGATAGGTGGGGAATTCTGAATTTAAAGGAGCCATAATGAAGTTTTCACTGATGAAACCCCAAAAAACTGCACACAAAATTGCCGCTACTAAAATCGCGAGTATGGAACGAATCAAATGCCCTCTCAACTCAAAAACATGCCCCAAAAAGGACATTTCATTTTCTCCCTTTTCCATTAAGCTTCGATTCCGTGTTTAATTAATCCATGCAAATCCAAAATTCCAAAATATTCTTCATTCCGATCTAAAACCACCAGTTGTCCGATGTCGTAATCGCGTAATTTATAAAAAGCATCCACTGCTTTCTCATCTTTATAAATCATTTTTGGATTCGCAGTAAGCATCTCCTTTGCCAACAGGTTTTGAAGTCTTCCTTTGTGTTTTTGAAACATTCTCCGTAAATCCCCATCGGTTATTACACCTAAAATTTTAGCGTCATCCATCACAACCGTGATTCCATTTCGTCCGGAAGTCAACGAATCGATAACTTCATAAATACTAGAATCTGCATGCACCAAAGGGCGTTGAAAGGTATCCATCACATCTTCAACACTCCACAGCAAACGTCTTCCCAAGGCTCCACCCGGATGAAATTTCGCGAAATCTTCCCCTTTGAAATTGTTGAGTTCCATCAGCGCAACCGCGAGTGCATCGCCCATCATCAATTGAGCGGTGGTACTGGTAGTGGGGGCCAAATTATTTGGACAGGCCTCTCTTGAAATCGTGATATCCAAAACAACATCTGAATTTTTGGCCAAATCGGATTGCAGATTTCCAGTGATTCCAATGAGTGCAGAAGCTGATTTCTTAAGAATAGGTGCCAAATCCTTAATTTCTTGACTGTTTCCACTTTTCGAAATACAAATCACAACATCTTTTTCATCGACCAATCCCAAATCACCATGAATGGCTTCTGAAGCATGCAGAAATTGACTTTTGGTTCCGGTCGAATTAAAAGTAGCGACCATCTTATTGGCGATGTGTGCACTTTTACCAATTCCGGCTACAACCACTTTCCCTTTGGCAGTATGTAACAACTCAACGGCACGAATAAAATTATCGTCCAGTTGGTTACCTATTTGCAAAAGTTCAGTAATTTCGTCCTGAAAAACTTTTTTACCAATATTTAAAATTTGATTTTTCAAATTCAAAAGATTTTTGTGAATGTTAGTTTATTTCGTATATTAGGGTCTTTTGACCGCAAAAAATTCTTTATTCCCTTGAATGAGAATTAAGTTGTCAAATATAGTAACTTTGAAAAGTAGAAAAAATTAAAATTATCTTTTTGTAAAGATGAACAATCCAACAGAATTAGCTTCTCAATTAAAGAAGTATTTTGGCTTTAGTAAATTTAAAGGCCAACAAGAGGAGATTATTCATGATCTTCTAAACGGTGAAGACGTATTTGTATTAATGCCAACAGGAGGTGGAAAGTCGCTTTGCTATCAATTGCCGGCTTTGATTTCAGATGGAGTTGCAATTATTGTATCTCCCTTGATCGCACTGATGAAAAATCAAGTGGATGCTATGCGCGGAATTTCCACTGAAGAAGGCGTAGCACATGTCTTAAATTCATCGCTGAATAAAACCCAAACCCGTGTTGTGATGGATGATATACGCAATGGCGTAACCAAGATGTTGTATGTCGCTCCCGAATCACTAACCAAAGAGGAATACACTGATTTCTTCAAGACGGTGAAAATTTCATTTTTCGCGATTGATGAGGCCCACTGTATTTCAGAATGGGGACATGACTTCCGTCCGGAATATCGGAATCTGAAGCATATCATCAATCGAATTGGGGATGCACCCGTCATAGCTTTAACCGCAACGGCAACGCCCAAAGTTCAAGAAGACATTCAGAAAACATTGGGAATGCTCAATGCAAAGGTTTACAAGGCTTCCTTCAACCGTCCGAATTTATTTTATGAAGTTCGTCCAAAAATTAATCAGGACAGAGAAATCGTGAAATTCATTCATCAATACGCTGGAAAATCCGGGATTATTTATTGTCTGAGTCGTAAAAAAGTGGAAGAGTTTTCCCAAACCCTTCAAGTAAATGGAATCAAAGCCATTCCCTATCATGCTGGATTAGACAGTAAAACCCGTGCGAAACATCAAGACATGTTCTTAATGGAAGATGCAGACGTCGTAGTTGCTACGATTGCATTTGGGATGGGAATTGATAAACCGGATGTGCGTTTTGTGATTCATTACGACATGCCCAAAAGCTTGGAAAGTTATTACCAAGAAACCGGTCGAGCGGGTCGAGATGACGGTGAGGGCTACTGTCTCGCATTCTACGATTACAAAGACATCGAAAAATTAGAGAAGTTTTTGGCAGGTAAATCAGTGGCTGAACGCGAAGTAGGATTACAACTTCTAAATGAAGTCGTTGCCTATTCCGAAACATCGATGTCAAGACGAAAATTCCTATTGCATTATTTTGGAGAAGAATTTGACGAAATCAATGGATTGGGAGCCATGATGGATGACAATATGCGCAATCCCAAGAAGATGATTGAAGTAAAAGAAGATGCGCAATTGGCACTCAAAGCCGTACAAAAAACAAAAGAAATACTGAAAGTCAACGATTTAGTAAATGCAATAGTAGGAAAGGAAAGTTCAATTACGAAATCCTATAATTTACAATTGGAAGACTTTTTTGGAAAAGGAAGTCACAAAGAAGATTATTATTGGAAAAGTATTGTACGTCAATTAATTGTTCGCGATTATCTTGAAAAAGAAATTGAAACCTATGGGATTTTGAAATTAACGACCAAAGGAAAAAAGTTTATAAAATCACCGGAAGAATTTTTGATCGCTGAAGATGTGGATTTCAAGAAATTATTTTCAGAAAGCTCTTCCGAATCTGCTCAACAAGTACCAGCCGTTTTTGACGATGTACTTTTAAAACAATTAAAAGAATTGCGAAAGAAAATCTCCAAACAACATGGAATTCCTCCCTTTGCCGTTTTCCAAGATCCCAGTTTGGACGATATGACGATGCAATATCCAACCTCTTTAGCCGAATTAACTTCTGTTTACGGAGTAGGTGAAGGAAAAGCAAAGAAATTTGGAAAACCTTTTGTCGAATTCATTGCAAAATATGTAGAAGAAAACGAAATTGACCGTCCCGATGAAATGTTGATTCGAAGTGTAGCTGATAAATCTAGCTTCAAAGTTTACATCATTCAAGCGGTCGATAGAAAATTGGATTTGGAAGCAATGGCAGAAGGAAAAAATTTATCGATGCAAGATTTACTTTCTGAAATGGAAAGTATCGTATACCAAGGAACACGATTGAATATTTCGTATTATATCGATGACATCTTGGATGAAGATCAGCAAGAAGAGATTCATGATTTCTTGATGGAAGCTGAAAATGATTCCATGACCACTTTGTTGGATGAATTTGGTGACAGTTTCGAAGAGGAAGAATTACGCCTCATGCGAATTAAGTTTATCAATGATGTCGCAAATTAAAACCAATACATCCTCCCAAATCGGGAGGATTTTTTAATTTTGTAGTCTAATTGCAATTTATGAGCAAGCGCGTTTTGTTACTGATTTTGGACGGATGGGGAATCAACCCCGACCCCAAAGTTTCTGCCATAGCCAAAGCAAATACTCCTTTTATCGATAGCTGCTTTTCAAAATACCCACATTCCACTTTAATTACCTACGGTAGAGATGTGGGCCTTCCGTTGGGTCAAATGGGAAATTCAGAAGTGGGTCATATGAACATTGGCGCTGGTCGTGTCGTTTATCAGAGTTTGGTTCGAATCAATATGGCAGCTGAAAACAAATCATTTCTGAGTGAACAGGTTTTGACTTCACAATTTCAATTCGCCAAAGACAACAATAAAAAAGTGCATTTCATTGGATTAACTTCCGACGGAGGTGTCCATTCCCACATCAATCATTTGATTGCGCTTTTGGATGCCGCCAAAGAATATGGCCTCACAGATAATGTATATGTCCATGCATTTACAGATGGGCGGGATTGTGACCCGCACAGTGGAATTGGGTTTATTGCGCAACTGCAAGAAGAAATGAAAAACTCCACCGGTAAAATCGCAACCCTCATTGGTCGATTTTATGCCATGGATCGCGACAAACGATGGGAAAGAATCAAACTCGCTTATGACGTGATGGTAAAAGGCATTGGGAAGAAAACAAACAATCCGATAGAAGCAATTGCAGAGTCCTACAAAGAAGGAATAAGTGATGAATTTCTATTACCCATTCTCGTGGATAAAAACGGATTAATTGAAGAAGGAGATGTAGTAATTAACTTTAATTTCAGAACCGATCGCGGTCGAGAAATTACCCAAGTCCTAACTCAACGAAGTTTTCATGAATATGGAATGAAAAAATTATCCCTTCGATACATCACGTTGACCAATTACGACAAAAGATTTGAAGGTGTTGAAGTAGTTTACGATAAAAAAGAAATTCAAAATACCTTGGGTGAAGTATTGGAAACCCATGGGAAAACCCAAATTCGAATTGCAGAAACCGAAAAATATCCGCATGTCACCTTTTTCTTTTCAGGAGGACGAGAAAAAGAATTCATAGGCGAACGAAGAATATTATGTCCATCCCCACAAGAGGTGGAAACCTACGATTTGAAACCAGAAATGTCTGCGTATGCGATCACCGAAAACATTCTTCCAGAAATTGAAGCGAAATCGGCCGATTTTATTTGTTTAAATTTCGCAAACACAGATATGGTAGGGCATACAGGAAATTTTGACGCAGCGGTTAAAGCGACTGAAGTTGTGGATGAATGCACAAAGCAAATCGTAACCAAGGCATTGGAGAGTAATTATTCCATTCTCATTTTGGCCGATCATGGAAATTCAGATTGCATGATTAATCCCGACGGATCTCCCAATACCCAACACAGTAAAAATTTAGTTCCTTTCCTTTTGATTCAAAACGAAAATAAATTCGAAGTGAACGATGGGAAATTAGGAGATGTCGCCCCCACAATTCTGCAATTAATGGATGTTCCCATCCCTATAGAAATGACAGGATCGGTTTTACTCAAAAATTAATTCGTAATTTTGCCGTTATCTAAATTCTCCCATAAATAAAAATGAAAAGTTACATTATAGCTGTTGATTTTGATGGAACCATCGTAGAGGACGCATATCCAAGGATTGGAAAACCGAAGTTGTTTGCTTTTGAATCTTTAAAGCAAATGCAAAGTCAAGGGCATCGATTGATTTTATGGACGTATCGTGCTGGAAAAACATTGGATGAGGCCGTTGATTTCTGTAAAGAAAATGGCGTGGAGTTTTATGCCGTTAATTCTAGTTTTGAAGGAGAAAAGTTTGATGAAGTGACCCAAAGCAGAAAAATAAATGCAGATCTTTTCATTGACGACAGAAATTTAGGCGGATTCCCAGGTTGGGGTGAAGTGCTTCAAATCATTGAAAAACGAATTGAATTTTCACTGGGAGAGCACGGAAAAACAAAAGAAAGAAAAAAGAAAAAAAGAGGATTTTTTGGAATATGATTGTATTAAAAACAAAAGAAGAATTAGAGTTAATGTACCTCAGTGCCCAATTGGTTTCAAAAACCTTGGGAATGGTGGCCAAAGAAATTAAACCGGGGGTGACAACTCTCTATCTGGATAAGTTAGCCCATGATTTTATCAAAGACCACGGAGGTGAACCCGCGTTTTTAGGATACGGTGGTTTTCCGAACTCCTTGTGCATGTCGCCCAACGAACAAGTTGTTCATGGAATTCCCAATGAAACCCCTTTGGAAGAAGGCGATATCATTTCCGTAGATTGCGGTGTTTTCATGAATGGTTTTGTAGGAGATCATGCCTATACCTTTGAAATCGGAGAAGTCGCTCCCGAAGTGAAAAAACTTCTGAGCGTTACCAAAGAATCTTTATACAAAGGAATTGAACAGGTTCTACCTGGCAATCGGGTGGGTGACATCGGCTATGCGATTCAAACCTATTGCGAAAAAGAAGGATACGGCGTTGTAAAAGAGCTCGTTGGCCATGGTTTGGGTAGAGAAATGCACGAAGACCCCCAAGTTCCAAACTACGGAAGAAGAGGAACGGGAAAACTTTTGAAAGAAGGCATTGCATTGGCCATCGAACCGATGATCAATTTAGGCACCGACAAAGTTCGTTTTCACAAAGACGGTTGGACGGTAACTACACGAGATAATAAACCTTCTGCTCACTTTGAACATGACGTTGCAATCATAGACGGTAAACCGACTTTACTTTCAACCTTTCAATATGTGTATGAAGCATTGGGTATTGAGAGTGAGGAAGAAGTTCCTTTTCTTTATAAAAAATAAATAGCATGTTTCGATTTTTAGAATCTTCAAAATTCGCCATAGAAGGAATTCTATTTGGACTTCGTACCGAACGCAATGTACAGATTTGGTTTGGGGTTTTGATTTTGAATCTTATATTATCCTATTGGTTGGAGATTTCGAAATTTGAATTTATGTTTATTCTTGGCTCCACACTTGCAATTGGAATTGCGGAATATTTAAATACGGCGATCGAAGCATTGTCTGACAGAGTGACCTTAGAAAGAGATGAACAAATAAAAAGAGTTAAGGATTTAGCGGCTGGAGCTACTTTTTTGGCTGCTACCTTAGCTTTCACCATAAGTTGTCTTATTTTCATCCCCAAATTAATCGAAAAGTTTGAAATTTCTCTTTAAAAAAATACTGCAAATCTTCCCACGAACTTGGTTGATTCGAATGAGTATTTGGGCGCGGCCGATTTTGGTCGAATTTTACAAAGGAAACAATTTTACCGATCCAATCGACGGAAAAAATTACCGGAAATTTCTGTCTTATGGCTATGAAAAGCAACGACAAAACGCCTTGTCTCCGGGTACGCTTTCTTTGGAACGCCATCGGTTGATGTGGCTGTATTTGGAAAGAGAAACCGACTTCTTCACCAAAAACTACCGGGTGTTGCACATTGCACCCGAACAAGCTTTTTACCAACGATTCCGAAAAATGAACAACTTGGAGTATGTGACTTGTGATTTGGAATCGCCATTGGCTGACGTGAAAGCCGACATTCAAGCCTTGCCTTTTGACACTGAAAGTTTTGATGTGATTTTCTGTAACCATGTTTTGGAACATGTAGAAAATGACCAGAAAGCTTTGAATGAATTGTTTCGCGTAATGAAACCCAAAGGTTGGGGAATTTTTCAAGTGCCGATTCGGTATCAATTGGAAAAAACTTTTGAAGATCCCACGATTACCGACCGAAAAGAACGAATTGAAAAGTTTGGCCAATACGACCATGTCCGCGTTTATGGCAAAGATTATTACGATACGTTAGAAAAAGCAGGTTTCAAAGTGGATAAAGTCAATCTTTCGTTAAAATTATCCCCTAAGGAAATTAAAAAATTCGCCTTGGAGAAAAATGAGATTTTACCCGTAGTTAGAAAGATTTAAACTTTACACTCTCCTAAAGTTCATCCTAAAAAACAAAAGACGCCGAGAAGGCGCCTTTATATTTCCAATTTCCAAAGGAAATTAAGCGTACATTTCTTTTTTCAATTCTTTGACTCTCTTATCATCCAAAAACTCATCGTAGGTCATGTATCGATCAATTAGCCCATTAGGCGTTAACTCTATGATACGATTACATACGGTTTGAATCAATTCGTGGTCATGCGATGCCATAAGGATCGTTCCTTTAAAATTCTGTAACGAATTATTCAATGCGGTAATCGACTCAAGGTCTAAGTGAGCTGTAGGTTCATCCATCAAAAGCACATTGGCTCTCAATAACATCATTCGTGAAAACATACATCTCATTTTTTCACCTCCCGATAAAACCGAGGATTTCTTTAAAGCTTCTTCGCCAGAGAAAAGCATTTTCCCTAAGAATCCTCGCATGTATTCTTCATGACGCTCTTCATCGTTTTCGGTGTATTGACGTAGCCAATCTACCAAATTGATGTCCTCTTTGAAGAAATCGGTGTTGTCCAATGGCAAATAAGCTTGGGTAGTTGTTATTCCCCAATTGTACTCACCAGTATCGGGTTTTGCATTTCCAGAAATAATTTCGAAAAACTGAGTAACCGCTCTTGAATTTTTAGAAAAAACACCAATTTTATCTCCCTTTTTTAAGTTTAGCGTAACGTCCTTGAATAAAACTTCTCCCTCCAGTGAAGCGGATAAATTCTGAACATCCAATATTTGATCTCCCGCTTCTCGGGACTGTTCCCAAATCAAGGCTGGATAACGCCGTGAAGAAGGTTTGATGTCTTCCACATTCAATTTCTCCAACATTTTCTTTCGGGAAGTCGTTTGTTTTGCTTTGGCAACGTTGGAGCTGAATCGTGCAATGAACTCTTGCAACTCTTTCTTCTTCTCATCTGCCTTTTTATTTTGCTGTGCTCTTTGTCTTGCGGCTAATTGAGAAGATTCATACCAAAACGTATAGTTTCCAGAATACAGATTTAATTTCCCAAAATCCAAATCTGCAATGTGGGTACAAACTGCATCTAAAAAGTGACGGTCATGGGAAACCACAATGACTGTGTTTTCATAATTCCCCAAAAAATCTTCCAACCAAGAAATGGTATAAACGTCCAATTCGTTGGTAGGCTCATCGAGTATCAAAACGTCTGGATTACCAAAAAGAGCCTGCGCCAAAAGGATACGTACTTTTGCCTTGTTATCGAGATCACCCATTAAGGTGTAATGCATATCGGGATCAATTCCTGCACTGGATAGTAAAGCAGAAGCATCGGTTTCGGCATTCCACCCACCCATTTCTTCGTACTGAACTCCTAATTCACCGGCTTTGATTCCGTCTTCCTCCGAAAAATCGGGCTTAGCATAAAGCGCGTCCATTTTTTCCTTGATGTCGTAAAGCTCTTTATTCCCGCGAAGAACGGTGTCCAGTACGGTATAATCATCGTATTTAAAGTGATCTTGTTCCAAGACAGACATCCTTTTTCCTTTTTCAAGAGAAACTTGGCCCGAAGTTGGATCCATTTCTCCGGAAATAATCTTCAAAAAAGTAGATTTTCCCGCTCCATTTGCACCAATTATTCCATAACAGTTGCCATTTGTAAATTTTATATTAACTTCGTCGAATAAAACGCGTTTGCCGAATTGCAACGAAAGGTTTGATACTGTTAACATAGTATATGATAGTATTTGATTTATAAAACTTTGCAAAGGTACAAAAATTAACGATTTTGAAACTGCAGTCTGACATTAACATTAAAAATAAGAAAGCTCATTTTGAATATGAATTGCTAGAAAGTTACGATGCTGGTATTCAATTATTCGGGACAGAAATAAAGTCGATCCGTATGGGTAAGGCAAGTATAACTGAAAGTTTTTGCCAAATTATCGAAGGAGAACTCTACATTATTAACATGTATATTGACGAATATGACTGGGGAACTCACTTTAATCACAAGACTCGGCGGGATAGAAAATTATTATTAAAAAAAAATGAGCTTAAAAAACTCGAAAGAAAGACGAAGGAAACCGGATTAACAATTATAGCTACCAATCTGTATATCAACAAGAAAGGACTAGCAAAAGTTAAGATTCATTTAGCAAAAGGGAAGAAGCTTTACGATAAGCGTGACTCGATAAAAACAAAAGATTTGAAAAGAGATTTGGATAGATTCATAAAGAATTCTTAAATTTGCACTTGATTGTTTTATTAACTGTTAAAAATTAAAACACTAAATATTTGATAATGAAAAAGTTTAATCTATTATTAACCGCTCTAATAGTGCTGTTTTTGAGCAGTACTGTTTTGAATGCCCAAAACAAGCGAGATCCTTGGGCAATCTCAGTAGGTGCGCATGCTGTTGACTATACTTCTGTACGAGGTGTAGGTAACGAGTTTTTTAACTACAACAACTACAGCATTGTTCCACCATTATCTAAGTTATCTATTATCAGAAACTTAAACAGTTATTTCGATGTTGATTTGACTGCTTCTGTTGGAGAAATAGACAATGACAGATTAAGAATTAAAGACGAATTTTTTGTAAATGCAGGTTTAGGTTTGCGTTTTAAAATCTTAAAAGGCGAATCATGGTTCGATCCTTATTTACGTATTGGTGCTAACTACAACCACTACGACTTCACTAGTTTAGGTGATGTTGTTCCTGCTGGATTTGCAGTTTACCAAAACCACGAAGGAAATCCTGACTTAGATGCAGGAGGTAACCCAATCGTAGTTGACTATTTATACCAAGAGCCTAAAACAGCGAAAGATCATTTTGGCGTTTCTGGAGGTGCGGGTATCAACTTCTGGTTTACTAAAAACCTAGGTTTGAACATTGCTTCTGACTACAACTGGATTCCATCCACAAAAACTGACTACTTTGACTTCTTCCAACATACAGTTGGAGTTACTTTCCGTTTTGGAAACAAAGATAGAGACGGTGATGGTATCAATGATGACGTAGATGACTGTCCTGATACTCCTGGTATCCCTTCAGACATCCCTGGATGTAATGGTTGTCCTGACTCTGATGGAGACGGATTGTGTGATGTATTGGATGAATGTCCAAACGAAGCAGGTCCTATGGAAAACAACGGTTGTCCTATCTTAGATAGAGACGGTGATGGTATCCTTGATGTTGACGATGACTGTCCAGATACTCCTGGTGTAGCTTCATCTATCCCTGGATGTAACGGTTGTCCTGACTCTGATGGTGATGGTGTGTGTGACGGTAAAGATGAGTGTCCAAACGAATTCGGAACGGTAGAAAACAACGGTTGTCCAGAAATGGCAGATCCTTGTACAGACATGCAAGCAATTAAAGATGCATTGAAAAATGTATTGTTCGAATACAATTCTGACAAATTAACTGCAGAATCAATGGCAACTTTGGATAACATTGCTCCATTATTGACTTCTAAAAACATCAAAAACCCTCATTGGTTAGTTGAAGGACATACCGATAACGTAGGTAGCCAAAACTATAACTTACCATTGTCTGAGAAACGTGCAAATTCAGTTAAGAATTACTTAGTAAGCAAAGGTGTATCAAGCTCAATATTGAAAGCTGTAGGATTTGGATTGGCATTGCCAGTTACAACAAACGATACGGCAGAAGGTAGAGCGAGAAACCGAAGAGTTGAGATGAAATATGCTGACGCTAACTTCAACCCTGCTGCTCTTCAGGTAACTGACGACTGTGCAAACGTACAAATGGGTGACTTGGCCAAAATGATTTATTTCAAAACTGCCTCTTCAGATTTAGTTGAAGCTTCTAAACAAAGCTTAGACGTAATCGCTCAGTACTTAAACAATGTTACAGGTACTTACGAAATCCAAGGTCATACTGATGACGTAGGAAACGATGCAAACAACATGAAGTTATCTCAAAAAAGAGCTCAATCCGTAGTTGACTACTTGATCTCTAAAGGAGTTAACGGAAGTAGATTGAAAGCTGTTGGATATGGTGAATCAGCACCTAAATTCGACAACAAAACTGCAGACGGAAGAGCTCAGAACAGAAGAATTGAAATTGTACAACAATAATTTCGTATTCAAATATTTAACAAAAGAGCCGCTCAATGAGCGGCTCTTTTCTTTGTTCTAAATTGCTTCTTTAAGGAAGAATAAAAGAAAGCACTGCCTAAATTGACAGTGCTTTTTTGAATTATGAATTTTGATTGTTTTATTTAATTTCAATAATTACATTCAAGGCAAGAAAGTAAAGTGGGTCATAAAAAGAAAGTGAAATTTTAGGTATAAGTAAGTAAAGAAGAAAAGGTAACTATTAAAATTCAAAATCCTTTTGAGTTCGTTGCAACATAGGAACAAATTGATAATCTCCAAATTCTGTTCTTTCAAAACTCCGTTCACTCACACGCATGATCGCAAACATCTTCTGATTATCCACTCCGATGGGAATAACCATAATTCCACCAATTGCTAATTGCTTCAACAACGCATTCGGAAGTGTGGCTGAACCCGCCGTAACTATAATCCGATCAAAAGGTGCGAAGGAAGGAAGTCCTTTGTAACCATCTCCATAAATAGCATACCGAGGCTCCACTTTAATTTTCTTAAACATACGTTGGGAAAAGTCAAACAACTCTTTCTGACGTTCAATGGTATATACTTCTGCACCCATCTTAACCAAAACAGCCGTTTGAAATCCACTTCCTGTCCCAATTTCTAAAACCTTATCCCCGGGATTGATATGCAACAACGAAGATTGCGTGGCCACCGTAAACGGATGCGAAATAGTTTGTCCCGCTGCAATTGGAAAAGCTTTATCCTCATACGCATATTGTTCAAAAGCACTGTCCAAAAATAAATGTCTTGGCACTTGATTCATTGCATTCAAAACATTTTCATCTTCAATTCCTTTGTTTCTTAATAATTCAATTAACTGAGCACGTCTTCCTTTGTGCTTAAAATCATCCATCACTCTTACATTTTTCCACAAAATTGGGGAAAATTAAGGGAATCTCTGTACTTTTAGCACCAAATTTAAAGGCATGTTAAAAATAGGGGTTTTAGGCGCTGGACATTTGGGGAGAATCCATATAAACTTGGCCAAACAATCCGAAAAATTGGATTTGATTGGTTTTTTTGACCCAAACCAAACGAATTCAATGAAACTTGAAAAAGAACTGGGTGTAAAATCTTTTGCTTCTATTGATGAATTAATTGAAGCTGTGGACATTGTCGACATTGTTACACCTACTCTCTCTCATTATGAATGTGCCAAGAAAGCGATTCTAAAATCCAAACATATCTTTATCGAAAAGCCCATCACCAACTCGGTGCAAGAGGCGGAAGAAATTCTTCAGTTAGCCAAACAGTACAATATTAAAGGACAAGTAGGTCATGTGGAGCGATTCAATCCAGCTTTTTTAGCGGTTAAAGATAAAATTCAAGAACCTATGTTTATTGAAACCCATCGTTTGGCCGAATTCAATCCCAGAGGAACCGACGTTCCAGTAGTGCTCGATTTGATGATTCATGATTTGGATGTAATTTTAAGCGTCGTACAATCAAAGGTAAAAGAAGTTCATTCGAGTGGTGTGGCGGTAATAAGTGACTCGCCAGATATTGCCAATGCACGTTTGGTTTTCGAAAATGGATGTGTAGCAAATATTACATCGAGTCGGATTTCATTAAAAAACATGCGTAAATCTCGGTTTTTTCAGAAAGATGCCTATATTTCGGTGAATTATTTAACCAAAACATGTGAAGTCGTTAAAATGAAAGATGCACCCGAAAATCCAGGTGAATATGATATGATTCTTCAAAATGCAGAGGGAGTAAAAAAACAAATCTATTTTGAAACACCCGATGTACTTACAAACAATGCGATTTTGGATGAATTGGAAAGTTTTGCAGATGCGATTAATAACAACTCCGAACCTTTGGTTACTTTGAAAGACGGAACAGAAGCTTTACGAATCGCCTACAAAATCATAGCTGCATTTAATAATTAATTAAGAAAATAAAACAACAATGAAAAAAATAGCTGTAATCGGAGCAGGAACCATGGGGAACGGTATTGCACATACTTTTGCGCAAAATGGGTTTTCTGTCAACTTAATCGATTTGTCAGAAAATGCGCTCGAAAAAGGAATGAAAACCATCACATCCAATCTCGATCGAATGCTGGCCAAAGAAAGAATTACCGAAGCGAAAAAAAATGAAACTTTAGAAAATATCACAACCTTTACAAGTACTGCTCAAGGTGTAATCAATGTGGACCTAGTCGTAGAAGCTGCTACTGAAAATGTGGATTTGAAATTAAAAATCTTCAAACAATTGGATGAAATTACTTCAGCCCACACCATTCTTGCCACCAATACCTCTTCCATTTCAATTACACAAATAGCTGCCGTTACAAATCGTCCAGATAAAGTAATCGGAATGCACTTCATGAATCCTGTTCCTATTATGAAATTGGTTGAGATAATCAGAGGGTACAATACGTCAAATGAAGTGACTCAAACCATCATGGATTTATCAACTACTTTAGGGAAATCTCCGGTAGAAGTAAATGACTATCCAGGGTTTGTAGCCAACCGAATTTTGATGCCTATGATTAATGAATCCATTGAAACGCTTTACAACGGTGTTGCCGGTGTAGAGGAAATTGATACCGTGATGAAGTTAGGAATGGCACATCCGATGGGGCCATTGCAACTTGCGGACTTCATAGGTTTGGATGTGTGTTTATCGATCTTACAAGTAATGTACGATGGTTTCAAAAATCCAAAGTATGCGCCTTGTCCCTTGTTGGTAAATATGGTAACTGCTGGTAAGCTGGGTGTAAAATCAGGCGAAGGTTTTTACGATTATTCAGAAAGTAGAAAAGCTGAAAAAGTTTCAAATTCATTTAAATAATCAATTAATTCTTATATCTTTAATGCTTTATAAGAATATGTTTATATATTAGTGTGTCCAAAATTTCAAAAAGTACATATGAGAAAATTTTCTATTTTATTTACCCTACTTTTTTTATTAATTTCTGCTGAATCTTATTCTCAGAATACATTAAAAAAATGGTATATTAGTGGTGGAGCCCACGCGGTCAATCACCCAAGTGTCAGAGGTTTAGGAGAAGGTATTACCGATGGTGACAATTGGTCATTGGTCCCTCCTTTATCCCAAATTTCAGTTGCGCGAACGCTTAATCGTTCTTTCGCTGTGGATTTACAAGCTTCCATAGGTGAAATCGACAACAAGCGATTGATGATTGATAATGAGTTTATGGTCCTAGTCGGAATGGGATTGCGTTATCGTTTTGCGAATGGCTATATTTTAAAGGAAACATCTTGGTTTGATCCATACTTACGATTTGGAGCGAATTATCATCGTATGCCCTACCGTGGATTGGAATTTAATCCCGCAGTTTATGCAAATGACGGTTCACTTGTTAGCGGAGTTGTGGATGTTTGGGACGATGCGTTGGAAAACGGTGAAGTAGCTATGAACGATCATTTCGCACTTTCGGGTGGACTGGGAATGAATTTCTGGATTTTCCCTAAAGTGGGTTTGAACTTAGAAGTACAATACGTAGGCGTTCCTGACATCAAGTCAGATTATATCGACTTTTGGCAAGCCAAAGCAGGGGTTGCTTTCCGATTTGGGAAAAGCGATCGTGATGGAGATGGAATCTACGATGAAGACGATGAATGTCCAGACACACCCGGTTTGAAAGAATTCAACGGTTGTCCAGATAGTGACGGCGACGGAATCGAAGACCGCAAAGATGAATGTCCACTTGAATACTGTCCAAATGGAGAAAGTACCGACGAATACGACTGTGTAAACGGATGTAAAGTAATGAAAGAAATCGTGGAAGTTGAAGAACCAGAAGTTCCTGAAATTGAAGAGCCTGTGAAAGAAATTACATTTGAAAACATCTTATTCAACTTCGATAAATTCGACTTGACAGAATCTGCTTCTGAAAAAGTGAAAGAAGCTGCAGAGCTGATCAATAAACAAGGTGGAAATTACTTTGTTGATGGATTTACAGATGGAATTGGTACAGAAGCTTACAACATGAATCTTTCTAAGAAACGTGCTCAAGCTGTAAAAGATGCTCTTATAAAAGAAGGTATCGAAGCAAACCGTTTGGAAGTGCGTGCCTTTGGTAAACAATATCCGAAGTGTACAAACGATACACCAGAAGGTAGACAATGTAACCGTAGAGTGGTAGTATTAGAACGCTACTAAAAAAACAGATAAATGAAAAAGGCAGGATTTGAATCCTGCCTTTTTTTATGCTCTAAACTTTGATTATTTGTAACTTATAAAGTAGTCACTCTTAAAATTACAAGCTGTTTAAAGCAGCCTCGTAATTGGGTTCATCGACTATTTCCTTAACTTGCTCCGTATAGATCACCTTTCCTTGTTGATCAATTATCACCACTGCCCTACTCATTAAACCCGCCAAGGGTCCATCTGTAATCCGTAAGTTATAGGCATCTGAAAAAGAGGTATCCCTAAATTCCGATAACGTCACTACATTTTCTAATCCTTCTGCACCACAAAAACGCTGTTGAGCAAAAGGTAAATCCCGCGAAATACATAAAACTACAGTATCATCCAGTTGACTCGCCTCGTTGTTGAATCGTCGAACGGATGCCGCGCATGTTCCAGTATCAATACTCGGGAAAATATTGAGAATTATTTTCTTTCCTTCGAAATCTTGAAAGGACTTTTCGGATAAATCACCTGCTGTTAATTTAAAATCGGGAGCTTTGCTTCCTACGGATGGCAATTCTCCTGCGGAGTGAATCGCATTGCCATGTAAACTTAATTTTGCCATAATTACTATATCTATTTTGTTAAATTTAATGTTTTAAAGTTTAAGAAAGTTCGAAGAATTTTCCGGCCAAGGGTTTTACAACGCCTTTCAATTCCAAATTCAAAAGTGTACCGTTCAGTTTGAAAACCGGCAATTCCGAATGACCCATAAGTTCATCGACTTGTTGTCTTCCTTTCTTTTTTAATATATCATAAATCAATTGCTCATCGGCTTCCAATTCAATAAACAATTCTTTTTGAACTGATTTTTTCTGTTTCCGTAAATTAAAATAATTCAATAAATCTTCCGCATCCCGAATCATATACGCTTGATGGGATTGAATCAATTGATTGCATCCCGAACTGAATTTATCTTCAATCCTTCCTGGAACTGCAAAAACTTCACGATTGTAATTATTCGCATACGTTGCAGTTAATAAAGAACCCCCTTTTCGATCCGATTCCACCACAACTACCGCATCACAAATTCCAGCAATAATCCGATTGCGCAAAACAAAATTCATCGCTTCGGTCGAATGAAAACTGGAATATTCAGATAACAATGCGCCGTTTTCGATTATTCTTTCTGCATCTATTTTATGTTGGGTTGGAGAAATCCGACTTAAATTATGACCCAAAACGGCCACGTTTTCAATGCCGTAATTTATACACGCTCTGTGCGCTTCAATATCGCAACCATACGCCAAACCACTCACAATCGCAATATTCTGAGAGCCTAAATCATCGATGAAAGATTTTATAAATCCTTTTCCATAATTCGTCATTCTTCGGGTGCCCACAATTCCAATATGAAGTTTTTTATCAAATTCATAATTCCCTTTTTTAAACAATACCAAAGGAGAATCTGCGCATTCTTTCAATTTTTCGGGATACTTCGGTGAATCAATGGAAAGAATTTTAATGCCATTTTTTGTGCAATATTCGATTTCTTTTTCAGCCAATTCCAAAAATTCATTTGATTCAAAATGAGGAAGAAAGTCGGGATTATTTTGAAAGATTTCTTTTAATTCGTCCGATGAAAAACGCCACAATTCTTCGGGCTCAACGACTTTTAAAATCTTTCGTTGATTCATTACTCCTATTCCAGGAACATAGGTCAAAGCCAGTAAATGAAGAAGTTTAGGGTTCATTGCCCTAATTTAGCAAACTTTTCTCATTTAAAATGAATATAAATTAAAAATGACGAAGATGAATTTGAAGAGCTTTTTACGCACGTTACAGACTGAAAATTCAACAAAGATCAATTTATTATCAGAGAGTTGAACTCAGTCAAATTAGAAATGAAAGACGGTTTCCACATAAATTATTTATTAACAACTTATCGACGCCGCCCAATTATATCGAAAAATATCCTTATTTTTGAACTATGAATTTGGAAAAGTACATCTCAAGCTTATTATATCACCACGATTGTGTTGTGGTTCCTGAATTTGGTGCATTTATCGCACAAAAATCAAATGCAAGTTTTCAGAAAGAAAAGTCAGCATTCTATCCACCTCAAAAACAAGTGGGATTCAATCCTTCCTTGACTTCAAATGATGGATTATTGATTCAAGAAGTTGCACGCTTTTCAGGTCTTACTTTTGAAGCTGCCAAAGAAGAAGTAGCCGCAAAAGTGCAGTTTTGGAAAAATCATTTGGATTTAAATTCTAATTTGAATCTACCGGAATTGGGGATTTTATCGAAAACCAAAGAAGGTTTATTAAACTTCACGCCCAATCATTCCAATTTCTTATTGGATTCTTTTGGATTGGAAAGTATTCGACCTCAACCCATTTTGGCCAACTCCACGCAACAACAGAGCTCTTCAGCCATTTGGTGGAAGGCAGCCGCTGTAATTCCAATTCTTTTGGGTGGATTCCTTTATTTTGGAAAACCGCAACCTGTTACAGATTATGTGAATCAACAATGGAGTGGTTTTGTTTCTCCGATGATGAATCCCAATGCAAAAGCATTGAAAGCAATTGAATCTCCCATTAAAACGGTAGAAATTGAAGCCGAAGCATACATCAAAGAAGAATTGACCATTTATAATCACCAAGTAATTGGAGGTTCTTTCCGAAAAGTAGAAGAAGCAAATGCACAAGTAGAAAAATTGAAAGAGGCGGGTTTTGAAAAAGCACAACTCACTCAAAAGAAAGGAAAATACTACTATGTAGCTTTTGATACCTTTCCAACGGCAGAAGAAGCGCAAGAATACCGAAGAAGCATTTCAGATACCTATTCTGAAGTTTGGATTCTTTCGTTGAAGGACTAAGAAAAACTTTTATTATCAATTATATTTAAGACCTTTGTTCATTCAAAGGTCTTTTTTATGAATAAGAAAATCAAAACCCCGTCAGACTCCGTATCGGTACTAACCAACTTGGTCCTTCCAGGTGAAACCAATATGCTACAAAATCTTTTTGGAGGGGAGCTTTTAGCCCGAATGGATCGAATTTCATCCATCGCAGCCAAAAGACATTCTGAAAGTTTTTCAGTGGTTACGGCAAGTGTCAACCATGTTTCGTTCAATACACCTGTTCCATTGGGTAGTATTTTAAAATTAGAGGCAAAAGTTACCCGCGCTTTTACAAGTTCGATGGAAATTTATGTCGATGTATGGATTGATGATCCCATCAAACAAGAATTAATAAAATCAAACAACGGTATTTATACTTTTGTTGCTGTGGATGCAGATAACAAACCCGTTCCCGTTCCCCAAATTAAACCCGAGACGGAAGAGGAAATGGAACGTTACGATGCGGCTTTGCGAAGAAAACAGTTGAGTCTGATTCTGGCCGGAAAAATGAATCCCAAAGATGCTCATGAACTCAAAGCCTTGTTCAACTAGAACAAATGACTCCATAAACAAAGCCCTTTTTTTTTGCGAAAACTGATAAAAATCCTGTAGTTGTTATGCGTGCATAGCAATTTATTTTACTTAACTTTACCCATTCTTTTATTTCAAAATGAAAGAATTAGCATGAATAGTTTGTATAATTTTCAGATTATACCGATTTTTATAGGCTTTTAATAAAACTTTAAAATAATTAAAAATTTAACAAATGAAAATATTAGTATGTATCAGTAGTGTCCCCGATACTACGGCGAAAATAAACTTTAGCGCAGACGGTAAGGAGTTCGATAAGAGCGGCGTACAGTTTGTAATCAATCCGCACGATGAGTTTTGCTTAACCCGTGCTGTTCAACTACAAGAAACGCAAGGAGCTACAGTTACCGTTGTAACAGTAGGTGATGCATCAGTTGAGCCTGTAATGCGTAAAGCATTGGCAATCGGAGCCAACGATGCCATTCGTATAAATGGAGATGCAAGAGACGGCCTTTCGGTAGCGACTCAACTTGCGAATGTGGCAAAAGACGGAGGCTATGATCTAATCTTCACAGGTCGTGAATCCATTGATTACAACGGAGGTGAAGTTCCAGGTTACATAGCTGGACTATTGGATTATGCTTTTGTGAATGGTTGTACAAATTTAAAAGTAGAAGGAAATTCAGTAGAAGCCGTTCGTGATATCGACGGTGGACATGAAACCATTTCTGCAGATTTCCCCGTGGTTATTGCAGGTCAAAATGGATTGGTTCCTGAAAACGAATTAAAGATTCCAAACATGCGAGGAATTATGTCTGCACGTACGAAGCCTTTGCAAGTGGTGGAAGCCGATGAAACAGTTTCGAAAATGAAAGTGGTAGGCTATAAAAAACCAGCGGAGCGAGGTAATGTAACCCTGATTGATCCAAACAATGTGGGAGAATTAATTAGATTATTACACGAAGAAGCAAAAGTTATTTAATCCATCTTAAAATTTAGAAAAATGGCAATTTTAGTATATGCAGAATCCCATGAGGGACATTATAAAAAAGCAGCTTTTGAGGCAATTTCTTATGCAAAATCAATCGCTGACAAAATCGGTGACACCGTAACTGCTGTTGCATTCAATGCAACGGAATCGTCCGATTCACTTTATAAATACGGAGCAAATAAAGTTGTTAAAGTTAACAACGATGCACTGAAAAACTTTTCACCCAATGCCTATGCAAATGTATTGGCGGAATTGAAAGAAGGTGACACCATCGTTTTACCAGCAACCATGGACGCTTCCTCTTTTGCGCCTATGTTGGCTTTGAAAACCGATGCAACCTTGGTTACGAATTTAACGTCCTCACCAAGTAACGTTTCACCTTTTACTGCAGAGAGAAAAGCTTTCTCAGGTAAAGGAATTGAAACCATTGAAATCACCGAAGGAGCCAAAGTTTTAACGGTCCTTCAAAATGCATTTGGAGCCAAAGAAAATTCAGTTTCAGGAACGGAAGAAGTAAAAGAAGTATCGGTAAGCGATTCCAAATTGAACGTTTTGAAAGTAGAGCAATCTTCTTCTGATACCATTGATTTAAAAGAAGCAGACATTGTAGTTTCAGCGGGTCGTGGATTGAAAGGTCCAGAAAACTGGGGAATGGTGGAAGAGTTGGCATCTTTATTAGGTGCAGCAACCGCTTGTTCAAAACCCGTTTCCGATATAGGATGGAGACCGCACGAAGAGCACGTAGGACAAACTGGAAAAGCAATTTCACCGAAATTATACATTGCCATCGGTATTTCTGGAGCGATTCAGCATTTGGCAGGCGTAAACAGTTCGGATACGATTGTAGTTATCAACAGTGATGCAGAAGCCCCTTTCTTCAAATCCGCAGATTACGGAATTGTGGGTGATGCTTTTGATGTTGTTCCGAAATTGATCGAAGAAGTAAAGAAGTTTAAAGGAGCTTAATTGAATTAAAACTTCATTTAAAATTATGTAACCTCACATGTAGTTCGCTATTTGTGGGGTTTTTTTATTGTTTCCGATCCAGGGAATTTACTTTTCATATGAAAAATCGGACAATGACCAATTCCTTTGCGCCAAGGATGTGTAGGGCTGCGACTTTAGGAGCAGGTCTTGGTGGCTCGGCCACCAAGGCGGAACCCCGAAGCAGCCTGCCCGGGCGCCCAAATAAAAAAGAGAAGAAGATGGTTTTTAAAAAGAAGAAAGTTTTAAATTTTTAGCACATAAATAATTTCCTTAAATTGAAGTTTTTCTTAGATTTACAGACGGATGGAAAATTTGGTAAAATTAAGTATTAAGGGAATCTCATACAGTCAAACGCAAACCGGCGCGTATGCTTTGATTCTGGAGGAAGAAATGGGCCAGCGAAAACTACCGATTATAATTGGAAGCACAGAGGCTCAATCCATTGCATTGGCATTGGAGAAGGATATTCAAACGCCACGACCGTTGACGCATGATTTATTTGTGTCGATTGGGCATGCTTTTCATTTTACAGTGAGAGGCGTTTTCATTCATAAATTGGAAGACGGTGTTTTCTATTCCAACATTTTATTGGCGGACAAAGAGGGGAAAGAAGAAGAAATTGATTCTCGAACATCGGATGCCATTGCGATTGCGATTCGTTTTGATGCCCCTATTTATGCGTTGGAAACCGTGATGGACAAAGCAGGAATTCATTTGGAAGTGCAAGAAAAAGAAGAGGAAAGTCTTTCAAGAGCGATTAAAGACATCGAAAAAGAATTGACAAAACAAGAAAAGAAGTCAGATTTCACCCTAAAGTCAACAGAGGAAATCGAAAAAGAATTGAAAGAGGCGGTGAAAAATGAAGACTACGAATTAGCTGCCCGATTGCGCGATGAATTAGACAAACGAAATTAATATTTACAATTTACTTAAATCTCAACATTCATCATTTTTAATTGAAAAGAACAGTGAAGATATGATACAATTAAAAGAACATATATGTCTATAAAATTACGATTGACGGTGATGAACTTCCTTCAGTTTGCAGTGTGGGGAGCTTATTTGACATCGATGGGGAATTATTTAGGCTCGATTGGTTTAGGACCCAAAATCGGGCTTTTTTATGCAATGCAAGGAATTGTTTCTATTTTCATGCCCGCTATTTTAGGAATTGTAGCGGATCGCTGGATTCCGGCTCAAAAACTTTTGGGGATTTCCCACGGTTTGGCTGCTGTATTTTTAGCTTCTGCCGGATATTACGGAATGACCGCAGGAGCAGATGTTCAATTTCCAACTTTATTTCTCTTGTATTCCCTGAGTGTCGCCTTTTACATGCCAACCATTGCACTCTCAAACTCAGTGGCTTACGCGATATTGGTGAACAATAATTTTGATACGTTTAAGGACTTCCCTCCCATTCGAACCTTTGGAACCATCGGTTTTATATTTGCGATGTTATTTGTGAATTTTGTGGGATTTCAAAACGGACAATTTGCTCTTAACTTTAGTAATGCCAATGGATTTTCGAGCTTTCAAAACGGATACGGTCAATTTTATGTTTCCGCCGTTTTGGGACTTATTCTCATGGCATACTCTTTTACTTTACCCGAAGTAGGAACCACCAAAGGAAGTGGAAAGCAAACCTTATCAGATGCGTTGGGACTAAAAGCTTTTGCTTTATTTAAACAACGAAAAATGGCGGTCTTCTTCATTTTCTCAATGCTTTTGGGGGTTTCCCTTCAGATTACAAATGGATATGCAAATCCATTTATCACGAGCTTTAAGGATATTCCGGAATATGCAGATACCTGGGGAGCGAATAATGCAAATGCGCTTATCTCGTTGTCACAGGTTTCTGAAACACTGTGTATTTTATTGATCCCGTTTTTTTTAAAGCGATTTGGAATTAAAAAAGTAATGTTGATGGCGATGTTTGCCTGGTTTTTACGTTTCGGATTGTTCGGCGTAGGAAATCCAGGAACGGGCGTTTGGATGTTTGTCTTATCCATGATTGTGTATGGAATTGCATTTGATTTCTTCAATGTTTCGGGTTCTTTGTTTGTAGATAGAGAGACCGATAAAAAGATTCGTTCCAGTGCGCAGGGTGTTTTTATGATGATGTCCAATGGATTTGGAGCCACCATCGGAATGTTGGCAGCAGGTGAAATTGTAAATCATTTTGTGTATTCAAAGTCCGATCCACTCGAACAATTGAAAGGTTGGGAAACGTCTTGGATGATTTTTGCAGGATATGCACTCGTTGTAGCCATTTCCTTTGCATTTATTTTCAAATACAAACATGAACCTGAGAAACTGAAAATAAATTAAAATTTTACTACATTCGTATACAAATACATCTAAAAACTTAATACTATGGAACAAAATGATCAAATTAAAATAAGTGAAGTGTCAAATCCACCTGACAACCATTTGGCTTGGGCAATTATAAGCACAATTTTATGTTGTTGGCCTATTGGGATTTTTTCAATTATCAAATCAACCAAAGTAAATTCACTTTGGCAACAAGGCGATTATGAAGGAGCACAAAAAGCATCAGCCGATGCTAAGAAATTTGCGATTTATGCTATCGTGGCTGGAGTCGTACTTATCGTTTTATACCTAATTTTCGTTTTGGTTTTTGGAATCGGTGGCGCAATGCTCAATGGATTCGATGATTTCAATTAATAAGAAAACCGTTTCAATATGCAGCCTCATCCTTCTTCTGGGTGGGGCTTTTCTCTATTATTATTTCCACTTTAATCCCACCTCAGACCCTTCTAACTTTGTATCTTGTCCATCCAAAACCTTCTTTGGACTAAACTGTCCAGGATGTGGTTCACAACGAATGATTCATCATCTATTGCATTTTAACTTGAGCCAAGCTTTCCGATACAATCCTTTATTATTCATCACTTTACCCTTTGTGCTATTCATTCTTTTTCAAAGCTTGGTGAACTTTGTTTTTGGTACAAATTATCGGACGAAATTATTTTACAACAACACGTTTGTGTGGACTGTATTTGGAGTCTTAATGGTTTATGCAGTATTGCGGAATTTACCTTTCTATCCTTTTCTTTTTTTAGCACCTCCGCCTTAATTAGATGGAGAATTATATTTTCTCGTACCGTACAAAGGAATAGTCGTATTCATTCTTATCATCTTTCAAATGATCTTCTCTGAATACTTCTTTCCAAAAATTCAAATCTATTTTTGGAAATAATGTATCCCCTTCAAACGAGTGATGAACTTCGGTTACTTCAATCGCATCAGCAATCGACATGGATTGCTCGTAAATATTTCCACCGCCGATGATAAAAATTTCAGAGTCGAATTCTTTTGCGATTTCAATGGCATTTTTCAGTGAATGAGCTACTTCAACCCCTTCAAAAGACCAATTCTTATTTCGTGTAATTACAATATTGGTTCGGTTGGGGAGCGGTTTTCCTACGGAGTCAAAAGTTATTCGTCCCATAATTACGGGGTGTCCCGTAGTGATTCGTTTGAATCGACGTAAATCATCGGACAAACGCCAGATTAATTGATTGTTATCACCAATAATATTATTATCTGATTTGGCTACGACTAAAGTGATCATGATTGAATAAGTTTACGACACAATGTATAAAACCAAAGTTAGCCTACTAACTTTGGTCTATAAAAGTGGAGCTGGCGGGAGTCGAACCCGCGTCCAAACAAGTAATTTATGTGCTTTCTACATGTTTAGTTTGTTTTTAATTTTCGACTGTAAACCGAGAACAAACGCCCTATCTACAGCTTAGCTCCTTTGATTTCAACAAGATCTCGGAGCACCTTCTTGTCTATCCTCACATTGCTGTGCCTCTGAGTCAAACGCCGTAAGGAAAGGCTTTTGAGAGACATTTAGCTTCCCTACCTAGTAGGGATGCGCTTAGACTTACTATGATTCAGTCAATTAAGCAGCTAAAGCGTAATTGTTGTTGCCAGTTAAAAAGTTGAAGTGTCTGATTTACGTGGGTACACAACATTCCACGACATGCTTACATCATCTATTAACCTTGCTGTCAAAACCAGTCAGCCCCGTTATTTTAAATGTATTTTCCAGAAATCATTGATTGCTCAATTTTTTCAGGGAAGCAAAGATACAATTTCTGTTCCATTTTTTAATGAATTCATGGGATTTAGTTTGATTCAAGCATATTAATTTCAGTCAAACTACCGTTTTAACTTAAAAAACAACAGTGGATTCAAAGATAGAATCTTAACCTTGGGTATTTAGTAAATTCGAATGCCTATTTTTGTATTCTTAAATTTCATATATGGGAATTACGATTCAGAACTTGACAAAAAAATACGGCGACCAACTTGCGTTGGACAATGTTTCCTTTTCCATTCAAAAAGGCGAAGTGGTGGGCCTTTTAGGTCCAAATGGTGCAGGAAAATCGACTTTGATGAAAAGTGTAACCGGCGCAATTCTACCTACTTCGGGAGAAATTGAAGTCGATGGATTTTCGGTTTTAAAACAACCCATCGAAACGAAAAAGAAAATTGGATTCTTACCAGAGAACAATCCGCTTTATTATGAAATGTATGTCAAAGAATATTTGCAATTTGTAGCAAATCTTCGAAAAGTGAATAAGCAACGAATAGAAGAAGTTATTTTAAAAGTGGGGTTAACACCTGAAAGTCATAAAAAAATAGGCCAACTATCCAAAGGATACAAACAACGTGTGGGTTTGGCACAAGCCATACTTTCAAACCCTGAAATTTTAATTCTGGATGAACCGACCAATGGATTAGATCCGAATCAAATTTTGGAAATCCGTGATGTAATTCGCGAAATAGGAAAAAGTAAAACCGTGATTCTTTCGACTCATATTATGCAAGAAGTAGAAGCACTATGTTCTCGCGTGATTTTATTGAACAAAGGAAAAGTGATCTCAGACAGCCCTATTGAAGAGTTCAAAGGACAATACAAAAGTTTGGAAGATGCTTTTCATCAATTAACACATTGAATTAATGGCACAAGCATGTTGATAAGAAAAGCAAATTCTTCGGATTCAAAATTCATTGCACCCTTGGTCATTCAAGCGATGGAAGACATGGCAAAGGAGTTTACTCAAAGTGAAGATTTAGAAAAAGCAATGGATTTATTCACCCATTTCATTTCCCAAAAAGGAAATCAATACAGTTATGAAAACACGCTGATAGCGATTGAAAATGGTGAAGTAGCAGGTGCAATTTCAGCGTATGATGGGGGAAAACTGAAGGAATTCCGAAAACCTTTTTTGGATTTTCTAAAAATGAATTTTGATTATAAAGAAATTCCCGAAGACGAAACTCAATCGGGTGAATATTATTTGGATACCGTAAGTGTTTCTACCCAACATCAAGGCAGAGGAATCGGTCGAAAATTAATTGAAGCGATGATTGAAAAAGCCAAATCAAATGGATTTCAAAAGGTTGGTTTGTTGGTGGATATAAGAAATCCAGCCGCTAAAAAACTGTATTTAAAAATGGGATTTCAATTCGTGAATACAAAGAATTTAATGGGTGGAACGTATGAACATTTGGTTTTTGAAATAGTTTAGAATGAAAGTATTGAAAATGAATAGCAAAAGATTCAGAAACAAAAAATGGTCTAATTTGCCTTGTATAATTTTATTCATTTTCACTTTTGTATTGAGTTGTAAAAATGAAAATACACTTCCTACAAACTACGAAGGATTTGCCATTCTTAAAACGAAACGGTTAGCACACGACGGAATGGGTTTATACACCTTCATACTTTTACCACAGATCGAAAACGAAAAAGACTTCGGAAATCAAGTTCCCAGCCAAAGTATTACTTTTCTATTTACAGAAAGCAAAGACTTTTTGGAATACAAACGACAACTTAATCGTAAGGGTTGGGATAGGAATGAAGATTTAATTTTAGTAAAAGTTACATATCAACTATTAAATTCGGAATGGATAGACGAAGTGACTACAAATACATTCTCCATTCTTTTGGATGGAAAAGAGTACCCCATAAATGATTACGCTTTTGATTTCCCGACCGATAAAAATGGAGAAAATCTTTATCACCTTCAGCACATCGAATTAATAAAGAAGATAAATTAAAAAAGATTTTATAGATACTGCTTCCTATCATTCAACTTTATATCTTTGCAAGAATTTTCAAAATACAGATTTTCGATGTATTTGGAATAAAACTATAAATACGTAAAAAATGAAATGTGGAATTGTCGGCTTGCCGAATGTTGGAAAATCAACCCTTTTTAACTGTTTGTCGAATGCAAAAGCCCAATCGGCAAACTATCCGTTTTGTACCATTGAGCCGAATGTTGGAACCGTTTCCGTTCCCGATCCTCGACTTTATAAGTTGGAAGAAATCGTAAAACCAGAGCGTGTTCTTCCGGCTGTAGTTGAGATTGTGGACATTGCTGGTTTGGTGAAAGGAGCGAGCAAAGGCGAAGGTTTGGGAAATAAATTTCTTTCGAATATTCGTGAATGCAATGCCATTATCCACGTTTTACGCTGTTTTGACAATGAAAACATCACCCACGTTGACGGTTCGATTAATCCTGTTCGGGACAAGGAAACCATTGACATTGAATTGCAGTTAAAAGACCTTGAATCCGTTGAGAAACGAATTGAAAAAGCCAATAAAATGGCGCGTACAGGGAATAAAGAAGAAAAAGCAATTGCAGATCTTTTAATTTCTGCCAAAGCGTTTTTGGAACAAGGAAGAAATCTTCGTGAAATGGATTTGAGCGAGGAAGATGCGGAAATCATCGATAGCTTGCAATTAATCACCTTCAAACCTGTACTTTATTTATGTAATGTGGATGAAGATGCCGTAAAAAATGGCAATCAATATGTGGATGCTGTAAAAGAAGCGGTGAAAAACGAAAATGCGGAAGTTTTGGTTTTAGCGGCGCAGATTGAAGCGGACATTACGGAATTAGATACGTACGAAGAGCGTTTGATCTTTTTGGAAGAAATGGGATTGGATGAGCCGGGGGTCAATCGTTTGATTCGTTCCGCCTATTCGTTATTGGAATTGCAAACCTATTTCACAGCCGGCGTAAAAGAAGTGCGTGCATGGACCATCAAACAAGGATTTACAGCTCCCCAAGCAGCAGGTGTGATTCATTCCGATTTTGAGAAAGGTTTTATTCGCGCGGAAGTTATTTCGTATGAAAATTTTGTGCATTACGGTTCTGAAGCCAAAGCAAGAGAAGCTGGGAAATTAAGCGTGGAAGGTAAGTCATACATTGTAAAAGACGGCGATGTGATGCACTTTTTGTTTAACGTTTAAATTTTTAGGAGTCCTCACTTTTTGTCGTTTTCTGAATTTTGAATAAATTGCATATTCTTTATCCCGCCTAATTGGTTAGGGATAGATTTAAATAAGGGAGCATGAAAAAGTTTTATCTTAAATCCTATTGGTTTTGGTTACTTTCAAAGAGCATTTTTATTATCATGCTTTTACTAACTACGTTAAACATATTGGGGGAAGGAAACTTAAAAACGCCTGAATTGATTGTCAATTTGCTTGGACTAATCGAAGCGTTTTTATTAATGGCCACGCTCTCACAAGACTTTTTCTTTTTGAAGAAATTCTACTTTTTAAAAACCATTGCTGGAAGCTTTTTGATTTTATCGGGAATGGCACTAATCATTTATTTAAGTACAGTTTCCGAAGATTCGCAAAGCACCTATTATTTATTAGGCTTTCCGTTTGGAATTTGGCTGATTTTAATTGGCTTTTTTGATTTACTTCGCATTCAAAAAGCAACTCCCTAATAAATCAGTAAAAAAGTATTCTTTACCTAACAGAAAACGACATTTTGTCAGACGGGTGCGAGTTGGTATTTAATTTGACCATTGAAACTCCAAATTAGAATGACTATGACAAAGGGAAATATTAATGTTTCGGTGGAAAATATCTTTCCACTAATCAAAAAATTTTTATACAGTGATCATGAAATTTTTCTACGGGAATTAATTTCAAACGCAACAGATGCCACACTCAAATTAAAACATCTCACTAACTTGGGTGAAGCCAAGGTTGAATATGGCAATCCAATCATCGAAGTGAAATTAAACAAGGAAGACAAAACACTTCGAATCATCGACCAAGGTTTGGGAATGACAGCAGAGGAAGTGGAAAAATACATCAACCAAGTCGCTTTTTCAGGTGCTGAAGAATTCTTAAACAAATACAAAGATTCGGCAAATGATGCAGGAATCATAGGACATTTCGGATTGGGATTCTATTCTTCATTTATGGTTGCAGAACGCGTCGACATCATTACGAAGTCATACAAAGACGAACCGGCCGTAAAATGGAGTTGTGATGGAAGTCCTGAGTTCACCTTAGAAAAATCAGACAAAAAAGACCGAGGAACAGAAATCGTTTTGCATATAGCTGAAGATTCCATGGAGTTTTTGGAGGAACATCGAATCCGTGAACTGTTGTTGAAATACAATAAATTTATGCCAATCCCGATTAAATTCGGAACCAAAAAACAAGATTTACCTCTTCCAGAAGATGCTGCAGAAGACGCTGTTCAAGAAACCGTTGAAGTAGACAATATCATCAACAATCCCAATCCAGCTTGGACAAAAAGTCCAACCGAATTAACCGATGAAGATTATTTGAATTTCTATCGGGAAATGTATCCAATGCAATTCGAAGAGCCTCTTTTCTGGATTCATTTGAATGTGGATTATCCGTTTAATTTAACTGGAATTCTATTTTTCCCACGTTTGGGAAACAACATCAATATAGATAAGGATAAAATCCAATTGTATCAAAATCAAGTGTATGTAACCGATGAAGTAAAAGGAATTGTTCCGGACTTTTTGATGTTACTGCGCGGTGTGATTGATTCTCCCGATATTCCATTAAACGTTTCACGTTCGTATCTTCAAGCAGACGGTGCAGTAAAGAAAATCTCGCAATACATCACCCGAAAAGTGGCAGATAAAATGAGTTCTTTGCTGAAAGATAACCGGGAAGAATTCGAACAAAAATGGAACGACATCAAAGTAGTTTTAGAATACGGAGTTGTTTCGGAAGAGAAATTTGCAGAGAAATCAGATAAGTTTATGCTTTATCCAACGGTGGAAGAAACCTATTTTACGTGGGATGAATTAAAAGATAAAATCAAAGACAACCAAACCGATAAAGATGGGAATTTGGTGATTCTGTATGCGACGGACAAAGATAATCAGGATGCGTATATACAATCAGCAAAAGAAAAAGGATATGAAGTTTTGTTGTTTGACTCTCCGATTTCTTCGCATTACATTCAGCGATTGGAGCATACCCATGAGAAAGTTCAATTGGCACGTGTGGATGCGGACCATATCAATAATTTAATTAAGAAAGATGAAACCGTCATTTCACGACTATCTGACGAGCAAAAAGAGGTTTTGAAAGGTGCGATTGAAAGTTCAATAGATAAGAAGAAATACACGATTCAACTGGAAGATTTGAGTCTCACAGATGCACCCTTCGTAATTACACAACCCGAGTTTATGCGACGAATGAAAGAAATGCAACAAAACGGTGGTGGCGGGATGTTTGGGATGGGAAATTTCCCTGAAATGTATAATCTGGTGGTAAACGCAAACAGTGATTTAGCTCATGAGATTTTAGAAAAACCAGAGGAAGAGAAATCAGCTCTGATTAATCAAGCTTTGGATTTGGCGAAATTATCCCAGAATTTACTGAAAGGTAAAGATTTAACCGATTTCATTAAGCGTAGTTTCGAATTGTTGAAATAAATAGAGTTACGTACATTTTTTCAGCCTGTTTATTGTAAAATAGACAGGCTTTTTATTTTGGAAATCCTAGATTCAATGCAGAATCTGGAAATTTTTCTTTCTGAATCCTCTCGTTAAAAGCCCCAAACCTACTGGAGAACAACATTCTACCTCTTTAAAAAAAAACCAAGGATATGTTAAAGTGTTTTAAAATCGTATTATTTAAATTAATATATTTGAAGTCATACTAAAACTAATTTATGAAAACAAAACTCATTCTAGCTTCCTTATTTTTTGTGCTTTGTCTGTGGGTAAAAGCACAATTGTACATTACAACTGACTCCTATCAAGGTTTATATTAGGATGTAGAATCGGAAGAATGGTTGGTTCTGTCAGATGTTGAGAAACCCTCCCTTTTTGCGTTGGGAAATGATATGAAAAGTTTTTTGCATGCAATGGGTGATGATTTGGATGTGTATGACATTATAGAATGGGAATATGATGATGAAAAAGCATTGTATGAAATTATGGCTATCACAAATGGAGATTCAGAATTCATAATTTTAATTGATGGACTGAACTCAGTCATAACACTTTATACCGAAATTGAAGGTATAGAATATATGATGCGTTACAATATAATCGAAATAGAATTCGAAGAAGAAGAAGACTAATTCTATAGAAGTTTAATTCCAAAGTATAGCATTGCCGCAAAAATCACAAATATTTCCTATTAAATCAATACATTTTAAACCCAAATGCTATGAAAATAAAACTAATTTTCACCGTTCTAATTTTCTCCTTTTCTCTATTTGCAAATGCTCAATTAATCATTCAATCCGATTTCAGTCAAGATTTATATTACGATAAAGAATTAAAAGATTGGGAAGTAGTTGATTACCATGAGGAATTTACTACTTTCAATTTATCAGAAGATATGACGACCTTTCAATATACTGAAAATGGAGTTACCGATGATTACACTATAATATCATACGATTTTGATGAAGAAACCACTGTTTTGGAGCTTGTTATTCATGATAATTCCAATATCGAATACTTTGTCATGATTGATGCAATTAATCTTTTTTTATCAATGACTGCCCATTTAGATGGATTTGACTATATGCTGCTCTTCAATATTACGGACATCACAAATGAATAAAAAGAATGATTCCAACCTAGGTCGTAAAACTAAAACCCAAACGTTTAGAAATTTTCATGCGGAAAACCAACGTTTTCTTTATCCTCTTGCTATTTCCTCCAAGTTAAGTTCAAATCAGAAAGAGTTTGAAAGAGGTACCGTTGTTTTCACTCTTGAATAGTATTTCTTTTTGAGGAATAACCTGCATCGCTTAATTTTTCTCGAAGTCTTTGAATCGATTTAAGGATTTCCTCTCTGTTGTTGGCACGTTTTATCCATGGAGGCAAACGACTTGCTACACTTTTATTCTTATTTGGGATACGCACTCTCAGGTCAGCTTCAACATATTTTTCTAGGAAGTCCAAATGCTCTAAGTTCAACGCCCAAAGCATTTCTCCGCAGCAGGAAATCTTTAAATAATCTTCCAATTTTACCGAAATGGATGCGAGTTTGAACCCATCTTCCGCCTTCTTGAATTCTTTGTGGTAACCACAATGAATACATGAAACTTTCAATTCCCAAAAATCAACCGGTTTTGAACATTTCGGGCATTTGATGATTCGATAATCGGAGAAATCACGGGCAAGTTCGCCTTTATCTGAAAACCTTTTTCTATCCATGCTTTCGCTTACTTCTTTAGCCTATGCCTTTTGTTTTTAAAAAGTAAAAGAACAATAAGAACCACCCGACAATCATAAACAATCCCCCCAAAGGAGTGATGGGCCCAAGCCATTTTAGGTTAATACCCCAATGGTCGGCAAAAGACAAGAGATAAATACTTACAGAAAAAACAAAGGTTCCAATCATCAAACTCCAAGCAGCACTTTTTTCTAAAGTCGATCCAAATTGTAGAATTAAACCGATGATTACCAAAAGTAAGGCATGATACATTTGGTATTTAACGCCCGTTTCAAAACTGAGTAATTTTTCGGCCGGAAGAATTTTCTTAAAAGCATGCGCTCCAAACGCACCTAGAATCACCGAAGTTGCACCGTATAAAGTACCAACTAACAAAACCAACTGTTTCATTTCTTTAATTTTAGTGTAAAGATAGTTTTATCCGTTGAACTATGAAAAGTTCCATCGTACGAATGAATACCTATATTTTATTTTATTAATTGTAAATTTGGTCCATGCAAACAATCATTCAATATATTTTTATAGCCATTGTCTCAATCGTAGCCGTGATTTATGTCGTGAAAATGATACGAGATCTAATCGGCTCAAAGAAAACAACACCCAAAGACTGTGGTAGTTGTGAAACGGAATTGGATGAATTTCCCAAAAAGAAAGGATGACTTTTTAGGTCATCCTTTTGTATGGCTAGTCCATTCATTTATGAGCCTTATTGAATTTCAATGGGCACATTAATTTTACCTTCCGTTACTATAATTTCTTCCCCTGGCACTCCATTTGTGAATTTCGTAATCGTTCCACTAAATGTCCCTTTCACTCTACCTGCCGTATCACCTTCCCCCAAATCAATAGAAGTAATGGTCAAAACCACGGGTAAATAAGTATCTGAAACTGGATCATAATTCGAATAGAAATCCGATGGATTGTTTGTAGTTCCTAAATTCACTTTGATTTCTACTAAATCTTCTTCTGTAAAAGTAGCAACACCAATTCCTCCCGGAATCATCAAACTCAATGTTTGAACTTGATTGGTGTTCTCTCCCGAAATAACAGCGCCAGTAGTAATTCCTTGTGCATATGCGTTGGTACTAAAATCAAATAATTCATCGTTAAATTTCGCTTCCAAAACACGATCGATATTTACAACCGGGGTAAATTGGATTTTCACAAATTTACCATTGGTTAAATTCACTATTTCATCCGTCGTTAAATTCATTACCGATCCCGAAAAAATTCCACTAACAAATCCTTGACTGTTGTTTACCGAAGTTATGGAAAGATTGAAAGACAAAGGAGCGCCGTCTATCCCCATGTTTGTAAACACGCCTTCTTGGGTCATAATCGTAACCATAGCGCCATTTAATTCGGTATAATTTCCAGTTGCTAATACTTGTGGAAGAGTAATCGAAATGGATCCTCCCGCAGAACTAGTTCCGCTTATATCACTTCCGCCCAATGAAGATGTGGCTTGCGTGACTTTGCTGAAGTTTTTAAAAACTCCGTTCATTTCCACAGAATACGAACCGTCTTGGTTTCCTGTTAAATATTCATCTCCGGGGGTTTGCAATTCGCCATCTGTACAACTCCATAATAATCCGAATGTCAGAAAAGCAAATAAAAAATATTTAGTCATGTTTAATTTTTTGATAAAAATAGATAAACTTTGAAATAATTCAACGAAATCTACAGAAAACTATTGTATTAATACCCATCTTTTGAAATATCATTGGATACTATTTTTAATGCAGACGATGTTCCGATGCGTTTCACACCCAATTTAATCATGGTTTCTGCCTCTTTTTTGGTACGAACTCCACCCGAAGCCTTCACGGAAAGTGGTCCCGCATTTTCTAGCATCAATTGAATAACTTTCTCATTGGCTCCATTGGGTTCGTCATTGGGTGTTTCAAAAAATCCCGTCGATGATTTCAAGAAAATAGTTTCCAATGGAAATTCACTTAGTTTCGTGACAGCTATATCCCGAATTAATTTTGTTATCGCCACAATTTCAGCATCGGTTAAAGCCGCCGTTTCAATAATCCACTTAACAACCTTATTTGATTTCAGGCAAATACGCGAACAATATTCAATTTCTTCTTTGACTTTTTGCAAACTTCCATTTTTAAAAGAAGTATAATCCACTACAAAATCCAACTCATCCGCACCATCGGCAATGGCTCTTTGTGCTTCCGAAATTTTCTCGTCCAATGAATTTCTTCCATTCGGAAAATCAATCACCGTTCCTAATTTCACGTCGGCCTCCAACTCATCAATAAACATTCGTAGAGAACGCACATAGTCAGGACGTACCATCACGGCATAGATGCTATGCTCAATTGCTTCTTGGGTCAGTTCCCGCACTTTCTTTAGAGTATCCGAATCGGACAAGCCACTTTGCTGGGGTGTCTTTAAATAGGTTGAATCCAAATATTTTTCAATATCCATACTTCTCATTTTAATAGCTTACAAAATTAATGATTTAAAATTGCATAAATAGGAAAATGGTCACTATAACCTCCCAAATATTTTGTACCCGCATAGGTTCGAAATGGGGAACCTTTAAATCGACGGTCCCAATCTTGAATCGATTTGTCTTTGTAAATATGGGCCGATTGAAATTGAATGAAGTTTCCTGATTTTGTGAAAAATGATTTAGAAAAGAGCATTTGATCAAATAAAATCCATCGACCTTCATGTTTCAACGTTCCATTTCCATACCTCATTTTCAGCATTGGATTAAAGAATTCCTTGTTTTTAAAATCCTCTTCCTCACTGGTTTTAAGAATCTCACGTGCATTTACATCTGTTGGATTTCCATTGAAATCGCCCATCACTATAATTTGAGCCAAAGGATTATACTCTAAAATATCATCTGCTTTCTTACGAATCGTTTCCAAAATTGAATTTCGGAAATCTTTGTTGAAATCATTGTCCCGACGTGAAGGAAGATGAATCGTAAAACAATGGATCAAATTACCTTCTAATTTGAATTCAGTATAAAGTACGTCGCGCGTAAAATCCTCCCTACCGTCTTCTCTCAAAAAACTATTTTGAATCGGTTCCGAATGAATCATTTCTACTAAATTCTTTCGATACAACAAGGCGGTGTCCATTCCTCTCTCATCTTTCGATACAAAATGAATGAAACCATAGGCATATTCTTTTAAATGTTCCGATTCCACCAAGTCTTTAAGTACCTTTTCGCTTTCAATTTCTGCCAATCCTACAATCAGAGGCGGATGTCCCGTTTCCCTTAAACCCAATTCACTAATGACGCTACTTATTTTCCACACTTTATTGTCATACCGTTTTTGAGTCCACTTTCGACTTCCATAGGGTTCATATTCATTGTCTAATTTCTCCGAATCATTGTAAATGTCAAAAAAGTTTTCGGTGTTATAAAACGCTATGCTAAATGAATTCATTCTTCTTATTCTAAATTAAATTCGGGAGAAATTATCTTTTCTTTTTAAAAAAATCTTTTACCAATTGACTGCATTCCTTTTCCAGAACCGAATCTTTCACTTCGGTTTTGGGATGAAGTTGAATTCCTGCATTTCTAAATCCTCTTTCCTCATCCTTCGCACCAAAAACGACCCGTCCAATTTGGCTCCAATACAGCGCGCCGGCACACATCATACAAGGTTCAAGAGTTACATAAAGGGTACAATCACGTAAATATTTCCCACCGATGTAGTTGGCGGCGGAAGTAATCGCTTGCATTTCGGCATGCGCAGTGACATCGGTTAAAGTTTCAGTCAGGTTATGACCTCGTGCAATGATTTTATTTTTAGACACAATTACCGCACCAATTGGAACTTCCTCCCTATCCCATGCCATCATCGCTTCATCCAAAGCTTTTCGCATAAAATATTCATCTGAATACACTTCTTCCATCGCATAAAAATACTAAGAATTTAAAACTTTCAGCTTTCAAAGGGTAGAAATTATCGAAAAGCTTTTTTTGAAACTTCCCAAAAAAAAACTCCGGAAAGTCCGGAGTTTCTATTTGTATAAAAAAATTCTTCTTATTCTGCTGCACCTTCTGCACCTTCAGCTGCTGGAGTTTCTCCTTCTGCTGTTTCCCCTCCTTCAGCATCTGCATCATCTTCATCGAGGTCCGCAACTGCGGTTCGAGATGTACGAATGGCTACAATCACCGCGTTATCAGGGTGAAGAATTGTGAAATCATCCGTACGGATTGATTCAACATAAATCTTTGCACCAATACGCATTGGGGTAATGTCAACAACGATCTCATCCGGTAAGTTAGCTGGAATCGCTCTTACTTTCAGTTTACGCATATTAAAACGTAAAACACCTCCCGCAACAACACCTCGAGCACGACCTGTCAAACGAACTGGAACATCAATTGCCACTGGTTTATCGTCTTCCAATTGAAAGAAGTCAGCGTGAATAATTCGATCAGTCACAGGGTGAAACTGAATGTCTTGCAAAATTGCATGAACTTTTGTTCCATCCGCTAACTCTAAGTTTACAGTGTGTGCTTCTGGTGTGTAAACCAAACCTTTGAATTGTTTCTCTTCTGTTGAAAAGTGCAAAGGTTCTTTTCCACCATACACAACACAAGGTACTTGGTCAGCATTACGTAAGGCACGACTTGATTTCTTACCCACGTTTTCTCTTTTTACACCTTGAATTGTAATAGATTTCATAAAATTGTTATATAAATTAAATAATAAATTTCGAACTAATTGATTTCTTGCTATGTACCATGTGCATAACATCCGCAAAAAGTGGCGCGCAAGATAGCACTTTTATTTTAGAAACCGATGTGTTTTTTAATGGAATACTATCAGTCACAGCTATTTCAACCAAAGGGGAGTTCTCCAATCGTTCATATGCATTGCCTGATAGTACGGGATGCGTAGCAATGGCTCGTACACTTTTCGCTCCTTTTGCCATGATTAATTCGGCTGCTTTTGCCAAAGTTCCTGCGGTGTCAATCATATCATCCAATAAAATCACATTTCGGTCCTTTACTTCCCCAATCAACATCATATTCTCCACCTGATTGGCGATTTTTCGCTCTTTGTGACAAATAACGATTTCGGCATCCAAATGTTTGGAATAATTGTTTGCACGTTTTGCACCTCCCATATCTGGCGAAGCAATCGTTAAATTATCCAAATTCAATCCTTGGATGTAATCAATGAAAACAGTGGATGCATACAAATGATCTACAGGAATCTCAAAAAATCCTTGAATTTGATCCGCATGTAAATCCATAGTCATTACTCGGGTTGCTCCTGCTACTGTCAACATTTTTGCAACTAATTTTGCGCCTATCGGAACACGTGGTGCATCTTTTCGATCTTGTCTTGCATATCCAAAGTACGGAATTACAACGGTGATTTTATCCGCCGACGCTCTTTTTGCAGCATCACACAATAACAACATTTCCATTAAATTATCGGAAGGTTGAAAAGTGGAACCGATGATAAAAACCCTTGTTCCACGTACAGATTGTTCAAAAGCGGGTTGAAATTCTCCATCACTAAAATAGAGCATTTTTTGCTTGCCTAATTCCTCACCGTAATATTCAGCAATTTTAAGTGCAAGGTCTCGACTACCTTGGGTTGAGAATAAAAGAGCTTGTTGTTCCATACTGTTTTGTGTGTTAAGTGGATATTTTGGGAGTGCAAAATTAAACATATTATCTACCATAATCCAATTTCATACCCATTATTTTTAAGATATGTTTTAATGCACCGGAAAAAGTGAAAATTAACTCAGTTTAAAACACTTAGAAATAAAAAAAGCCCGGACAAAACCGGGCTAAAAAATTCTATGAGGAGTTTTTAATATATATAACCTACAACTTGATAGGCTCTGTGTCCTTGGAAATTCACTCTTGTATACAATACGCCGAAATATTCGTAATATTTATGTCCGTTGATTCGCACTCTTTCATAATGAGAAGGCAAACTATAAACAATGGCGCCAACTGGTGGTTGTACAACATAGTAGTTGTTTCTGTCCCACATATAATACGTTCCGTGTGAATAGTAATAATGGTTTCCACCGATGTAAATATTCGTATAATCATACGGCAAACGAGGAACCATCATCCCAAAAGGCGCTGCCACTCGTCGGTAACGGTTGTTGTAATTTTGGTAATAATAACCGTCTTCCATATAATAGTTGTAATTATTATGACGAACCGTTGTAAAATTCGGGTTGGGATTTGGGTAATAGTAATTCCGATCTGCTTCTGGACGAGAATAGCGTATAGAATTTCGACCAAAATTCTGAGCTTGCGGTTGGTTTTCCACCCGAACGGTACGCACACCTTCATTCGGACGGGGATTTGTATTTGTATTTCCTGTACGAGTATTTCCTTGATTTCCTCTCACAGCATTTCCTTGTTTCCCGCGTACCGGATTGGTATTCGAATTGTTCACAGACGTATTTCGCACGGAAGATGTACTATTTCCTCGAGTGGGCTGTTGATTGGTGTTTTGATTTCCTCGCACCCCTGAATTCGCGCGGTTTCCATTGTTTGAATTGGATTGTGTGGAAGAATTTGAGCGTGTATTATCTTGAGTCGTAGTATTTGTACGAACTGCTTTGTCTGAATTGCTTCGAACTCCGTTGTTGGAAGTTCTAACTTGTGCATCGACCATGAGCGTGGTAGCCATCACCATCAATGCGCCTAAAAAGAATCGAATTGTTTTCATATTCATTGAATTTGTTTAGGTATATACCAAATCCATGCTAAACTATAAAATAGTGAGAAATAAAGTGTTAAATGTTTTGGATCGCTAAAAGCATATCGATGTAACAACCTTTGATCAAGTGAATTAAGGCGATTTATAATTACAGAAATAATCCACTAAAATCACTGTGTAAAATTTAAAAATACAGGTTTTCATGAGTTAAATTTCACTATGCAACTAAAAGTGAAGTTAACACCGAATTACAAATCTTACTTGACTTTAATGATGCACAATTTTTGTGGACAGCTTTTACGCCAAGTTTTCTCACCCTTTAATTCCTTCTTTTTCAGCTGTAACAAAAGATAAGTTAGTTTGATTCCGAGAAATCCAATAAAATATAGGGCTCCAGTTCCTATATTCAGATTAATTATTTAATGTGATTATACTTGCTCCAACTAATGCCCAAAAAGCCCATTTTTTCCAGTAGAACAAAAACACAATTAAAATAAGATCAATAATACTGAGTATTCCAAAAATTAACTCTGTTTTATTTAATTCATGAAAGTTATTTTAAGTAAGAAGATTTTGGAACTCATTCAATCAGTAAAAAATATAATCCAGATATAAATAGATAGTAATTAATTCCTTTTTTTAGAAGTTTCGGTTAATATCATTTAGTTCAGAATTTTGAACTTTCACATAATAACTAGACACACACAAAAAGTAACGCTCGCTTCTTTTTCTATCAAAAACATTGCATTTTTACATACTATCCAAGAAACTATCTTAAGAAGACTCTATTTCTTCAAAGACTTGAGCTGTTCCCAAAACCTAATTCTCCTCATCAAATGAATTCCAGCCTTGTGCAGTTAAAATCATGGCGGAGTTATCGCCGCTTAGCATCAAGTAATTTTCTCCGTTTTGTTCAGTTGTGTGACCAATCACTGTTAAGTTTGGATTGCCTTTGATTTTTAAGAAATCATTTTGGGAAATTGTAAATAGCAATTCGTAATCTTCTCCTCCATTCAAAGCACAAGTAATCGGATTTATTTTGAATTCTTCAGCTGTTTTAATCACCGTTGGGTCCAATGGGATTTTCTCTTCGTAAATCTTAAATCCATATCCACTTTGTTTGGATAAATGCAGAATTTCAGACGACAAACCATCCGACACATCAATCATGGAAGAAGGTTTTACTTCCAGCTTTTCCAATAAATCAATAATATCTCCTCGGGCTTCGGGTTTCAACTGACGCTCAATTAAATAATCGTAACCCGCCAAATCGGGTTGGGTATTTGGATTTACTTTGAAAACTTCATTTTCTCTTTCCAACACTTGCAAGCCTAAATAAGCTGCACCCAAATCACCACTAACGACCAACAAATCATTTTCATTGGCACCATCTCTGTAGCATAATTCTTCTTTTTCGGCCGTACCTACAGCGGTAATGGAAAGAATCAATCCACTGTTTGACGAACTGGTATCACCTCCTACCAAATCAACTTTGTATTTGTTGCAAGCGATTTGCATTCCGGCATACAATTCTTCTAATGCTTCCAACGGAAAACGGTTGGAAACAGCGAAGGAAACCAAGATTTGAGATGGGATCGCATTCATTGCATAAATATCGCTCAGATTGGTTACCACCGCTTTGTAACCCAAATGTTTCAAAGGAACATACGCCAAGTTGAAATGAATACCTTCGACCAACATGTCGGTCGAAATCACGGTTTCTTTTTCTTCAAAACGCAAAACAGCAGCATCATCACCTACTCCTTTTTGGGTGGATTCATTGTGGATTTCAAAGGAATGAGTCAAATGCTCAATCAATTTAAATTCACCGATTTGCTCCAACGGAGTTAAGTTTGGTTGTTTGTCGTCCAACATAATTAAAAGTTTTTAGGGTCTATATTTTGGGGATGGGCTGGTAATTCTTTTAAATCTTTCATCGATAAGACTTTCATGTTTTCTCGATCGAGATAAACTTCCAGTCTTTCTTTCATTTCTTGAGGCGGTGCCATCTTCTTCCGTTCTTTGGTCGAAAACCAAACGCCTAGAACGCGTGAATATGCCAAATGAGTTCCGGTCTTTTTATCGTACAAATTGTGTTCAAATTCAAAGATTTCACCGTCTTCCGAAGTTCCGGACACAACGACTGAAACCATGATTTCTTGTCCTTCGTGGGCTTCTTTGAAAAACGAAAATTCTTCTCGTAAAACCGCCGGACCAAATTGATATTTCGCGAAATCCATCAAAGTGATGCCGCATTTTCTTAGCAATTCTACCCGCGCAAAGCTGGTGAAATTCATAAAAGAGGAATTCGCCAAATGCATATTTGCGTCCAAATCAGACCAACGAACCTTGGTTTCTGCATAGTATGTTTTCATCAATGAAAAATTTTGAGCAAAGATACAAAAGGATTCAAAGCAAATAAAAAAGGACTTGCCGCAACAAATCCTTTTCTATTCTCTTGTTATTTTAATTTTAATAATACGTAAACGTTTCGGTATAATTTGCTTGCTCACCCCCTTGGTTAAAGGTATGTGCTGCAGAAGTTGGGTATCCATTTTCATTGTATTGGTAGGCAATGATTTCAATTGTACCATCTGCCTCTTCCACTTTAATTGGATTATGCGAAAATATGCCCATTGCAATTGCTTGTGGATCACTGTAAGGCGAATATTTATCATCGTTAAATACGGTTTGTGTCCATTCACCATCTACTTTTTCAGTGTAACTACAGTTGGCATCGTTGTATGTATGAATTGTGGTTGAAGTGATAGGGGTCCCCATAAACTCCATATTCGTTATCATTTTACTTATTCCACAAGGTGAAGAAAAAGTAATGTCTGTAATGATATCTCCAAATTCACCACCTGTAATAGTCATCTGAGCAGTAGTGGATGTTAAAATTTTCATATCCACTTGCGACGTGGAAACTAATTCTCCATTCATGTGGGATTTGGCTACAATAATGGTATGATCATTTGAAGGATATTGATAAACTGTTTCGGTATACGTGTTCATCGTTTGAATATCCATATAATTCAATATTTTCGATAATCGATTTTGACCATCATAGGTATAGGTTGAAAGTGATTCAGCACCATTAAATACTGTTTTAACTTCTTTTAAAAGCATCACCACTTCTGGACCATCAGTTCCACCTCCTGTTGGATGGTAACTCTCATCTTCCCAAGGGTCACAGGACTGAAATACAAAGGCCGAAAAAACGACCGTTAAACCCAATGCAATTTTATTTCTCATATGTTTTTATTCTTAATATTTTATAAAATTAAGTTTTTTTGAGTTATTTCAAAATTTTCACGGGATTATTAACTAATTATCGAAGTAATTCATAGATTAATTCACTTTCGTATCCCTTTTGCATTAAATAATTTCGAATTTTCGCTTTTTTCTTAAAACTATCGCGTTCGAGTTTGAGGGATTCTTTTTTCTTATCGAATAATTCCTTCAGAACTTCGGTATAAATCTCATCATCAATTTCTTTCAAGCCGATTTCTATTAAATGGAGTGGAACTTGTCTTTTCCTTAATTCGACACGAATTTTATTTCGCCCCCACTTTTTTTGATTGAATTTTCCACGCGCAAAGCTTTTTGCAAACCTTTCTTCGTTCAGAAATTTATTTTCAATGAGGTAAATTAGAATTAAATCCTTGGCTTCTGGAATCAATAAATATTCGCGCATCTTATTCTCAACTTCCCAATGACAGCGGTCTTGATACGCACAATATTTAGCGAGTTTTTCTTTTATCTCATCAAACGTAAAGGATTTATGCTCCATTTATTCTCTGTAATAAATGCGTTTCACACGCGATGAAATCGAAGTCAACACTTCATACGGAATGGTTCCCATTTCTTTAGCAACTTCCATCACGGTTGGATTTTCTCCAAAAACAATTACTTCGTCTCCTTCTTTACACTGAATATCAGTCACATCTACCATCAACATATCCATACAAACCGTTCCTATGATCGGAACTATATTTCCGTGAATGTTCACTTTTCCAACTCCATTTCCCAATGAGCGACGAATTCCATCGGCATATCCAACCGGAATGGTAGCGATTTTTGATTTTCGTTCTGCCTTAAAGCGTCTTCCATAACTTACAGTTTCTCCTTTTTCTATTTCAGAAATTTGGGAAATTAAAGTTTTAAAAGTAGCAACGCATTTCAATTTACTTTGAACTTCTTCATCGTCTGAAATCCCATACATTCCAATTCCCAAACGAACCATATCGTACTGATTTTCGGGGAAATGAACGATTCCTGAAGAATTCAATGCGTGTTTGATCGGATTTATATTGAGTTCAGTCGTGATTTTTAAATAGGCATCATCGAAATTCTGAAGTTGTTGCAAAGCAAAATCTCTTTCTTCCGGCACATCTGCGGTGGCCAAATGAGTGAAAATGGATTTTACACGTACTAACTTTTGGTTTTTTAAGGATTCAATCAATTCATCCAATTCTTCGGGTCGAAAACCCAAACGATTCATTCCGGAATCCATTTTTAAATGAATAGGAAAAGGAATATTGATCGATTTTTCTTTTAATTTCTGAATGAATAAATCCAAAACGCGTTTGCTGTAAATCTCGGGTTCCAATTTAAAATCAATGATGGATGAATAACTACTTTGTTCGGGATTCATCACTAAAATCGGTAAATTAATTCCCGCTTTTCGCAATTCTACACCTTCGTCCGCATACGCCACGCCTAGGTAATCGATTTTGAAATGTTCCAAGGTTTGGGCAATCTCAAAACTTCCCGTTCCATAACTGTTGGCTTTGATCATTGCCATCATTTTGGTTTTGGGTTTGATTTTACTTTTAAAAACTTTGATGTTGTGCATCAAAGCTTGAAGATTGACTTCCAACAAAGTATCGTGCGATTTCTTTTCTAAAAAAGACGAAATCTTCTCCAATTGAAAAGGACGCGCTCCTTTGAGTAAGATCGCTTCGTTGTTTACGTTCTGAACGCTCAATGTCTTGAAAAACGCATCGGTCGTACGGAAAGTACGTGCATCGGCTTTGAATAAATCACGGTATCGGGGAATGTAATCCCCAATTAAAACCAAATCGTCGATTTGATACGAATTGACCAAGTCAGCCACTTTTCGATACAGTCTATCTTTGTTTAAATCGCTCTGTAAAATATCAGTGAGCACCAAGCTTTTGTGTGGAAATGGCTGTTGCGCCAATACATCCAAGGCCACTTTTACGGAATGCAAATCCGAATTGAAGGTGTCGTTAATCAAAATGCTATCTCGAATTGCTTCTTTGATTTCCAATCGCATTTCAACAGAAAGAAGTGTTTTTGTTTTTTCTATATAATCCTCTAAATCCATTCCCATAGCGGAAATAGTAGTCAATGCCGTCAAACTATTATCGATGGAAGCCGAGTCTCTGAACGGAAGTTGATACGTTAAATCTTTTGAATTCCAACGAATCCGTACTTCTTTTCCCGTGGGAATGGTGGCCGTTGAAAGAAGTTGAATGGTGTTGTCTATTCCTTTTCCGAAGCTGATTTTCTTTTGATTCACACAATTTTTATCAACCAACTCTTTTACCAATTCATTGTCCGCATTAAAAACCAGGGATTCACAATTTTTAAATAATTTTAGTTTTTCGAGAATTAATTCTTCTTTTGAATTAAAATTCTCCAAATGCGCGGAACCCATATGGGTTAAAATGCCAATTTTGGGCTGAATCATTTCTTCCAACGTTTCCATTTCGTTGGGATGTGAAATTCCGGCTTCAAAAATCCCTACATTTCGTTCGGCTGTGATTTGCAAAACTGAAAGTGGAACACCGATTTGGGAATTGTAGCTTTTGGGACTTCGGACAATGGAATAATCTTTCCATAAAAGTTGATTCAACCATTCTTTAACGATCGTTTTTCCATTGCTTCCGGTAATTCCAATTACGGAAAGTTGAAATTGTTTTCGATGGTATTTCGCCCAAATTTGCAATGCTTTTAAGGAAGAATTTACAATGAGATATGCGGCATCGGGTTCGGGTCGTTCGATTTCTGAAACTACAAAAACTCGTATTCCTTTCTCATACGCATCGCTTACATACTGGCTTCCATTTTCCCGAAAATCATCAAACGCAAAGAAAACGCCGTTAATGGGTTGAAAAATCATTCGTGAATCGAAATAAATTTCCTCTACCACACCGGTCGGATTGCCGATCAGTTCCGCCGAAATAATTTCAGCCAGTTCCTGTATTCTATACGAATCCAAAATTTTGAATTTTAAAAATTAATGAGTTAAATTTAGTAATTCCACTTGGAATCAAAACGTAGAACTTGGATTTTCTTTGGAATCCTTTTCTCTCTCTTCCCAAAAAGCACGGCGACTAAGTGGTTCATATTCTTCTTTTTCACCGAGTTCTACCAACTTATCACTTCTTATTTTCCGATGGGAATAATGGGCCAAGTTGCCCGTTTTGACACAGATTGCATGCACTTTGGTCACATACTCTGCCGTTGCCATCAGATAGGGCATAGAACCAAACGGACGGCCTTTGAAATCCATATCGAGTCCTGCAATGATGACTCTTTTCCCTTGGTTGGCTAATTGATTGGCCACATCGACGATTCCTTCGTCAAAAAACTGGGCTTCATCAATTCCCACCACTTGCGCTTCTCCTGCTAATATCAAAATATTATAGGCGGAATCTACAGGAGTTGCTTCCAGTGCATTTTGGTTATGAGAAACCACTTCCTCCTCGTCAAAACGAACATCGACGGCAGGTTTAAATATTTCCACTTTTTGATTGGCAAATTTCGCACGATTGATTCGACGAATTAATTCTTCGGTTTTTCCCGAAAACATCGATCCGCAAATAACTTCAATCCATCCGCTTTGCTTACTGTGGTTTATGGTATTCTCTAAAAACATAGGAAGGCAAAGTTAATTATAAACTAGAATTGTACAATGGTATACAGCGATTATCGGAAAAAGAAAATAGGATAAGAAATAGGACTAATTCAACCTATTTATTTTTTTAGTTCTTACTTATTTGAAAACTTCATTTAAGAGTTTTGCCAGTCGTAATCCACCTTTCAGAAGTTGTTCTTCCAACAAATCCACATTTTCATAATCGTATTTATATCCAAGATTATCACCCGCTTTTACGGTTGAATAAATTCGTTCGGATTTCTGATAGGAATCAAACAACCAATCCTCCAAACTTCCGGACGCTAGTTCCCGATTCCTTTTCCGTGAATGAATATCCAAAACTGCGGCAAATTCGGTGTAACTGTATTTTTGAAAATCAACAATTTTCGTATCCCAAACCGAATGTAAATTGGTGGTGTTTTTAAACCATTTTACCTCCAATTTATTTCCTCCCAAATCCTCTTCACGTCCTAAATGCAAAGGTTGATGTGCATCACCAATCAAATGAATGAGAAAATACAAAGCTTCTTGCTTTTCTTTTTCGGACAATTCCTTTCGGTCTTTTAATTGCTCACAAAGAAGTAAAGTTCGTTTGTATAAATTTTCAGTCGTGGAAGTTTTAAGGATTTCATCAAACTGAATCCGGGATTGTTCCGCTGGGAAATTAATAAAATGCCAAGAGTCTGCATGTTTATAACTGGGATTTGACTTTACAAAATCACTCCAATTCGAGTGATATGCCAAGGATTGATTTCCGATTATTTTACGAATTTCACGTTTTGCTTTTCCAGAAAGATGATTTTCAGCGATTTCCGCAATTACTCTGTGACCTGTAACGCCAAAGGCCAAAACATTTGAACCTATATTCAAAAACAATAAACTCAAAATGAGTTTTAAGATATTCTTCATAAATAAACTTTGAAAATCAATAATTTAAACGCCTAATATTTTCTTTAGAATCATTTTTGTAATGAGATACGTCGGTTTTACTCCCGTCAACCCTAAACCTCCTGATGCCAATGTACTTCCGGTTTCCAATGGATTATCCGATGCATAATAGGCGTACATCACCTTTACATCCGGATCAATGTGATTTCGGATTTTGGATGCAATTTGAATTGCTTTTTGATAATGTCCACCTTCCATATCGAGTCCAATTGCTTTCCACGAAGATTCTTTGAAATATTCCAATAAAACGCGATTCTGAAGAGAAGTACCCAAAACGGTAATCATCGGTCCTTCTGAAATTCCCAATCGACTTCCTTTGAAATCCGATGCTTTTAACTCATTTTCAAAAACATAATTATCGGTAGGTCCTTCAATAATATGTGCATTAGGAATCATGATATCTCCCTTTTTTCCATCCAATATTCCCGCTTTCCCCATTATGGAAATCGACTTTACATTCATATAAACCGAACTATCTTTGGTTTTATACGGTTTCAGTAATTCATCCATCACCTCAAAAGCTTGTTCACCAAAGGCATAATCCATGACAATTAAAACATCATCTACATCCTTTTCCAATGCAGAAAAAGCGGTGTTTTTTAAATTGGTCTTCTTCAAATCAATGATTTGAACATCCATATTCGTTCCGGATGAATCCGCAATAAAAGTCAATCCATTTTTTTGACTGAAATCAAAAATCGCATTTCTTAGCTCACTGCTTTTTATGGATGAAATATCTTTGTAAATATCAAATTCATTAAGGGTAGCAAAGTCCTTTTTCAAAGCATCAAAAGAGTACAGCATATTGGAAACACTGTGCATATTGGCGCTAATTATGTGAAGCGGACGACCCATTAAACCTTTGTTAGTCAATGTTTTCTTAATCGTATTTGCCCAGGTTTCTCCTATGATATGGTGTCCAATTCGTTCTCTCAAAATAGGAGAAAACGTTATTTCTCTTCGCTTTTCACCACTGTGCTCCATTTGCGAAGTTTGACCCATCCAATAAATTATTTTAAAGAATCGATTCTTATCCTCCTCCGTACTGAAGTATTTGTATGCAATCTGAGTTTCATTAAAAGATCGACCCAAAACGGATGATAAATGCATCAAAGCAACATCCCTTTCTTGGGTAGTTAACTTATGGTCACCGAGCGCGATATCTTCGATTTTTCGCCATATGCGGTTAACTTTTTGTGTTTGCTTGTTGTACGCTTTAACTCTGATTTTATCTGCTTCATTATACAAAAAAGTTAAGTGAGTCAATGTATCATATACTTCAGAACGACCACGTGTAACTTCAATATTCATTTGACTTTCATCAACGCGGTAACAAATTCTTCTTCTTTTGGGTGGAATTATCGGTCTGAATTTCGTGAAATCTACGCCTTCATTCGAAGTGAAATGGATATACGAAGTTTCCGTAATTCCATCGGGTAAACGATCCAAAACATACATTAAACCACTTAATTCCACTTTTTCTGGATCGGCTATGGAGCCGTAAATTTCTGGATTAAGTTGCAACAATAAGTTTTTAATCATTAATCCCGATTGGCCACTTGGACGATAAACGCCTCGGTTAAACAAGTGACGCATAGATACATATAGTCTATCAATGTCCGAAGTAGATTGTCTTGCTTTGGATCTGTTATTAATCATACAGTTTCAATTAAAATTTAAAAATAATTTAGGTCGTGGTTCAAATTAAAACCACTTTTTGGACTTGGATTCTTTTTCCTTGTATTCCGTATCGATTACCATCAATTCATCGTACCATTCTTGACCGAATTTACGAATTAACGCATCTTTCAGGAAATGAGCAACGTTGACTTTGAGTTCTTTTCCCAAAGCACAGGCGTCGGAACAGATGCTCCAAACGTCATAATTAACCGCTGTGAATTTTTTATACTCTTTCAGTCGAATCGGGTATAAATGACAAGAGATTGGTTTTTTGAAATCGGTAGCTCCATCTTCATAGGCTTTTTCAATTCCGCATTTTGTAATTCCTCTTTCATCAAAAATCACATAGGCACAAGCTGCACCTTCTTTTACCAAAGGCGTAACCCATTCGCCGTCGGTATCTTTTACATACTTTCCTTGTTCTTCAATGGTTTGGATTCCTTCGGGACGTAAAAACGGTTTTATGTCTTCGTAAATATCGTCGAGAATGGTTAATTCATCTTCATTTAAAGGCGCACCTGCATCTCCTTCCACGCAACAAGCTCCTTTGCATGCAGAAAGATTGCACACAAATTCTTCCGATAAAACTTCTTCTGAAATTAGGGTATCGCCAATCTGAAACATAGGAATTGTATTTTTATTGACACGCAAAGATAAGAGGATTATTTATTTATCTAGGAATCGGACTCATTTTTAACCGAGTTTTCACAAAAGCCACAGCTAAAAACCTAAATTCTTTTAGATTTGACCTACTTTTGCAGTGAAATGAAATCCTTATTACAAAAAATCAATTTTCCGATCGATTTACGTCAACTGAAACGAAGTGAATTGGATTCCTTCGCTATGGAATTGCGTGAATTTATTTTGGATACACTTTCTGTAAAACCCGGTCATCTCGGTGCGGGATTGGGCGTTGTTGAATTAACGATTGCTTTGCATTATCATTTTAATACACCCGAAGATTTATTGATTTGGGATGTGGGACATCAATCCTATCCCCATAAAATTTTAACCGGTCGAAAAGATGTTTTCTCAACTTTACGTCAAATTCAGGGAATCTCTGGATTTCCGAGTCGTGACGAAAGTGAATACGATGTGTTTGGAACCGGTCATTCTTCGACTTCAATTTCTGCGATTACAGGAATGGCACTGGCCAATCAATTGCAGAAAAAAAATAACAAGCACATTGCCGTCATCGGTGATGCGTCGATTGTTTCAGGAATGGCGTTGGAAGGTTTGAATCATTTGGGAAGTACGGATTTGGATGTTTTGATCATTCTAAACGACAACTCAATTGGAATTGACCCATCGGTAGGCGCTTTGAAAAAACATTTCTTCAAGTTAAAAGACGGAAAAGAAAAATCAATTTTTCAGGATTTTGGTTTTCATTACAAAGGAGTAATCGACGGCCATAATTTTGATGAATTATTTTCGGCTTTTGAAGAATTGGATACACTAAAAGGACCGAAACTTCTTCATGTAAAAACAACCAAAGGAAAAGGATATCGTCAAGCCGAAGCCGATCAAGTTCGATGGCATTCACCGGGATTGTTCAACAAAGAAACCGGTGAGATTTCCGTAAAAACGGACAATGAATTGAGTTTTCAATCGATTTTTGGAGAAACCATGACGGAATTAATGCGGAAGAACGAAACGATTGTCGCATTGACACCGGCTATGCTGAGTGGAAGTAATTTAATTCAAGCTAAAAAAGAATTCCCAAACCGCGTTTTGGATGTAGGAATTGCTGAACAACATTTGGTGACTTTGGCCGCTGGATTAGCGACGCAGGAAATGGTTCCGTATTGTACGGTCTATTCGACTTTTCTACAAAGAGCGTATGATCAGATTATTCATGATGTCGCCTTGCAAAATCTCCCTGTTGTTTTCTGTATTGATCGTGCAGGAATTGTGGGTACGGACGGATCTACCCATCACGGATATTTTGATATTTCATTTTTACGTGCCATTCCCAATATGATTGTTTCCGCACCGCAAACCGAAAGTGATTTCAAAAATTTATTGTTTACCGCTCAGTTTACAGAATCCCCATTTTCCATTCGCTTTCCAAAAGGAAGTATAGAATCCGATTCCCATCCAATGGAGAAATTGGCCATTGGAAAAGCAATTGAAATCCAAAAAGGAAATGAAATTGCACTCTTGACTTTTGGAAGTTTAGGAAGTCGAATTCAATCCATTTTACATAAAATTCCAAATAAAGAAAAATTTGGACACTATAAATTTTTATTCTGTAAACCTTTGGATGAGAACATTCTAAATAAAATTTTCAACAATTATACTACGGTTATAACTTTTGAAGACGGTGTTTTAAACGGCGGATTTGGTGATGCGGTTTTGGAATATGCAATGACTCAAAATTACAAAGGGAAAATTTACCGAAAAGGTTATCCGGATGAGTTTATTCAACATGGAAGTGTGGATGAATTGGAAAAAGAAATCGGTTTGGATGAGGAATCGATTTTGGAATTTTTGGAGGATTTATAAGTCCAATTTTCAGAGGTGAATTAACTACATCAACAAAACCATCAACGTCCCAATTGAAATAAACAACCACAACAAAACGGCCATTACAATAGGTTTTGCTCCAATTGTTTTTAGAATTGCAAACGAAAGACCAGAGCCAATTAAGAATAAAGTTAAGTTCAAACCTGCTTTTGAGAAAGTAACTATGGTAGGACTCATTTTCTGCACAAAAGGAATATAGGTGCTCAAAATCATCGCCAATACAAAGTAAGCAATGAACCAAGGAATTTTGACTTTGTTTTCTTTGTTTTTGAATAAAGCGACCGATAAAAACGACAATGGAATAATCCACAATGCCCGTGCTAATTTCACCGTAGTCGCAACTTCCAAAGCTTCCATTCCGTATTTACTTGCAGCACCGACCACGGAACTCGTATCGTGAATCGCGATGGCACACCACATACCGAAACTATGTTGAGACATATCCAGAAAGTTTCCAACAAAAGGGAAAGTCAACAAAGCAATCGAATTCAAGGCGAAAACGACGGCCAATGCCATTGATATTTGGTTGGGTTTTGCTTTGACAATCGGAGCAATTGCTGCAATGGCACTTCCACCACAAATGGCCGTCCCGGCGGAAATTAAGTAGCCGATGATTTGGTCAATTTTAAACACTTTGGTCAATAAATAACCCACAATCAGCAAAGAAAAAATACTGACAACTGTAAACACAAAACCTTCCTTTCCGGCATTTAGAGCACTGTTTACATTCATTCCAAAACCCAAACCTACGACGGAAATTTGAAGAAGTTTAGCGGTTAACTTTTGAGTCAATTCCACAAAAGGATTTCCTACAAACTGCATCATCAAAAACCCTAAAACCAAGGCCAAAGGCGCAGAAACAAAAGGTGTTAAACAAAAAAAAGCAAAAGCAAGGTACGTCCCTTTTTGCAAATTCGGATGTGCCGAAAAGTATTCCTGAATCGATTGTATTGCCTTCATGATTGAAAATGAATTCGGATGCAAATTTCAGCAAATCAATATTCCAAAAGAAATGATAAAAAGTAATTTATGATTACTTAAAGTTATAACTCTGCGCAAACTTTTTAAATAAATCCGCCATAGCAGATTGTTCACCTTGGGGTTGAATAAAGTAAAATAAACGTTCAATCGAAACTTCTTTTAAATCGATGACTGTGAGCGTTTTATTTTTTAATTCTTGCAAAATAGAGTGAATGGAAAGAAAGGCCATACAATCCGAATAGATTAAATAGGATTTGATGCTTTCTGTATTTCCAATTTGCATTTCTGTGTGAAGATCAGTCAGTTTCACGCCGTGTGGTTTCAGTGCAAATGCTATGTTTTCCAAGGTACCTGAACCCGGTTCTCTTAGTAACAGCGGAATTTCTTTGAGATCTTTGATTTCCAATGCATTCTTATTCGCCATAGGATGTTCGCCTCGTGCCGCCAAAACAATTTCATCTTTTATAAAGGGAATATAATGAAATAATTTATTTTTGGATTGGCCCTCAATCAATCCCAAATCGATTTTTTGATGTTGTAAAAGATCTTCAATCGCTTCCGTATTTCGGATGGTCAAAAGAACTTGAATTTCTTCAAACTGCTTGTGAAATTCTGCAAGTAAAGGCGGAAGAACATATTGTGCAATCGTTGTGCTGGCGCCCATTCGTATCGTCCCTTTTTGCTTTTGATTGTGTTGATTGATTTCAAAATCCAATTCCCGATAAATACAAAACAGTTTTTCGGTGTATTTTAATAGGATTTCTCCAGATGTAGTTAAGCTAATTTTGGTTCCATTTCGGTTGAAAAGCCGGGTATTTAGATTTTGCTCAATTTCTTTAATGTGTTTACTTACCGCAGGTTGGGTTATGTTCAACTCCGTAGCAGCCTTGGTAAAGCTCAATCTTTTTGCCACAGTATCAAACACTTTCAATCGGAAATCAAACATGGTTTTACAAATTATCAGATTTATTTAATTTCTGCTTTTCATAACTATTCTTCCATTCAAAATAAGCAAATATTGCCAAAACCGTAAAGATCATAAATTGAATCGCGGTAATTAGCAAACCTTTGTAAATGAACATAGGAATACATATCAAATCACCGACAATCCAAAAAATCCAGTTTTCAATCCTTTGTTTGGCCATAAACCACATTCCGATTAAGAAAATAGAAGTGACTAAAACATCCAACCAATTCGCCCAATCCAAATGATACAGTCCTAAATCCACTCCCTCCATCGAAAAACCATTGTCTATCCACGGTTTGTAGAAATATACCAAAACGACTACAATGAAACTTATCACAAATAGAACACTTCCATAAATCCACTCTTTTTTGGTCGCCCATGATACTTCGACATGGACATTATCTGGGGAGTTTCGTGACCACAAAACCCAACCATAGACACTCATTCCGGTGTAATAAATGTTAATCATACAATCGCCGAGTAGTCCAAATACGAAAAGAATATACACATAAATGGAGGTAGAAATAATTCCGGTAGGGAAAACCAAAATGTTTCGTTTTAACGAGAAGAACACACTTGAGACGCCTAAAACCACAGCGATAATTTCCAAAACGATTTGGTAAGTTTCGTAGGTTTTATAAGGTTCAACGAGGGAAAGAAGGAATTCATTCATAACCAATAAAAAAAGGCCCGGACGAGCCGAGCCAAACTATAATTTAGTTCATTAATCTCTTGCCATAAAAATTCGAAGTATGTACCAGAAAAGCAACATCAACGATGCAAATAAAGAAAGTGCTGCAGGAACATATTGATGCGTTCCAAACTCATTTTTAATTTGATGGGTCGAATACAATATACTACCCGAAGCTAAAATAACCATCCCTACCGAAAACCACAATCCAAGGTCAAATCCAAAGAAAGTTCCAGCAACAATTAATCCCAAAGCAATAAAAAAACCAACGGTTAATCCGGTTTTTAAAATGGAGAAATCAGTTCTTGTTTGCATTACCACAGCGGTTAATCCAACGAACATTGCCAATGTGATGATGGCAGCTTGCATAACCATTTGTGCACCGCCTGAATAATACATCGCCATATATAAGATAGGAACGAAAATTAGTGCTTGTGCGAATATGTACAAGAGAAATCCACCATATTGCATAGATTTCGAAGCATTTTTATAGGCCATATTCTGAGCAACCCATGTGATAGCCATAAATCCACCTAACAATAAAAGCCAAGAATAACCTTGCAAAGAAAGCATCAAATTCACCAAAGGTTCAATTCGGAACATGATGGCTTCCATTAAAACAAAAACCAAAACGCCCATAGCAACATGGGTATAGGTTTTTCTGTAAAACGCAGCTTGTTCAACATTGGTTGATTCAGCGACTAAAACTGGGTTAGTATAATTTTCCATTTGATTCATAATTTTGCTAAAGATAAAAATATTTTAAAAAGGTTCGTCCAAAACCCACACCAAATAATAATCTTCGACCATTTGGTAATAGGCATGGTATTTTCGGGCACTTTTCTCGTCTTCAATCCAACAAGAAATCGCTTTGTTTTCAATCAATTCAAAAGGTTCTACTTTGTAATGATGCAAGAAGTTCCACAGATTTCCACCATTCAATTTATACAAACCTTCTTTAATTCCCCAAATCACATGCAGATACTCTTCTTCCCTCTCCTTTGGAATCCATAAAGCTTCATCCGAAGAGCGAACAAATTTATCCTTAATATTCAGAATTTTTTCGGGACGGCTTTTCTCAATATCAATTCCTATGTTGTATTTACTCAATCCAATACATACAAGTCCAAAAGAATGGGTAATCGACAATTGTTTATTTGAGGGCAAATAAGGCTTTCCCATCTCGTTGTAATATACATCGAAATCCAACTTCAATTCCCGCAAACATGCATGTAAACCGAGGTATTCCGTGGCTTGTTTGGGAGGTAAAGTCAAGTATTTCATAATCCGATATGGATTTAGATTTAGGTATGCCAACAACTCCTCATCGGTTTCGGTAGTTTCCCAACCGACGATGCGCGTGAATTCATCTTGATATAAAGAACTGATAAGTGGCATTTTATGTTTGGAAAATTAGTTTGTACCTTTGCATTCTTTAAAATTAGAATTCCAAAATTAGATAAAATATTAAGATTATGAGCACACAAGTTGAATACATTCCTTACAAAGTAAAAGATATTTCTCTGGCTGACTGGGGAAGAAAGGAAATCAAATTGGCTGAGGCAGAAATGCCGGGTTTAATGTCGCTTCGTGAAGAATTTGGGCCATCGAAACCTTTGAAAGGTGCGCGTGTTGCTGGATGTTTGCATATGACGATTCAAACCGCAGTTTTAATTGAAACTTTGGTGGAATTGGGTGCAGACGTAACCTGGTCATCTTGTAATATTTTTTCTACCCAAGACCATGCTGCGGCTGCAATTGCTGCTGCTGGAATCCCAGTATATGCGTGGAAAGGAATGAATGAAGAGGAATTTAATTGGTGTATTGAACAAACTTTATTCTTTGGTGAAGAGAGAAAGCCATTGAATATGATTTTGGACGATGGAGGTGATTTAACCAATATGGTTTTTGACCAATTTCCTGAATTAACCAAAGAAATCAAAGGTCTTTCCGAAGAAACGACTACAGGCGTTCACCGTTTGTATGAACGAATGAAAAATGGAACTTTGGTAATGCCCGCAATCAACGTAAATGATTCGGTTACTAAATCGAAATTCGATAATAAGTACGGATGTAGAGAATCAGCCGTCGATGCAATTCGTCGTGCTACCGATTTGATGCTTGCTGGAAAAAGAGTGGTTGTTTGTGGATATGGTGATGTTGGAAAAGGAACCGCTGCTTCTTTCAGAGGTGCAGGTTCCATAGTAACCGTTACAGAAATTGATCCGATATGTGCATTGCAAGCTTCAATGGAAGGATTTGAGGTGAAGAAATTAGATTCGGTAATTGAAACCGCAGATATCATTATTACTACAACGGGGAACTTCAACATTGTTCAAGGCAGTCATTTCAAAAAGATGAAAGACAAAACTGTTGTTTGTAACATTGGTCATTTCGATAATGAAATCGACATGGAATGGTTGAATTTGAACTATGGCGATACCAAATTCGAAGTGAAACCTCAGGTGGATGTTTACACCATTGATGGAAAAGAAATCATCCTATTGGCGGAAGGTCGTTTGGTAAATTTAGGTTGTGCAACTGGACATCCTTCGTTCGTAATGTCGAACTCATTTACAAACCAAGTTTTGGCTCAGTTAGAATTGTGGGTTAATACAGACAAATACGAGAATAAAGTTTACATGTTACCCAAGCATTTGGATGAAAAAGTTGCGGCTTTACACTTGGCGAAATTGGGTGTAGAATTGGAAACGCTTTCTTCGGAACAAGCGGAATACATTGGTGTAAATGTGGAAGGACCGTATAAGCCGGAGTATTATAGATACTAGGCTTGGGCTTGGCTTCGAGAACCTCAGCCACCACGAGAACCTCAGTTAGAAATTTAGAAAAAATACTTTTATAGAAATAGGAATTCCTCATCAATTTTTGGTGAGGATTTTTTTTTGAATTAGGGGTAGAAATATTTCCAAGAAACCGCTTTGATAGAACGGCTAAATAATTGAGAAAATGTGAAATGAGCACAAACAAAAAATTCCCAAAAGTTCAACTTTCGGGAATTTTAAGTATGTTTTTTGGCCTATTAACTTGCCAATATAGTCACTACATTGTTACTCATTTCTACAACTCCTCCTTCCACGTCGAAAAGATAAATCAATTCATTGGCTGGAGATTTTTTTAAATCCCCCGAAAGCCCTTCAAAGTCAAACGTGCTTTTTGAATGAAATTTGATTTTAACGGTTCCTTTTTGAAGAGAGGACACAATCGCAGCGTGATTATCCAACATTTGGAATTCACCGTCTTTTCCAGGAACAGTAACTGAATCTACATTTCCTTCGAAAACTACGCGTTGTGGTGTTATAATATGTACTTGCATTTACTTTAATTTTTATGCATTAACTTCCGCTAACATTTTCTCTCCATGCTCGATTACATCTTCAATCGTACCTTTCAAGTTAAACGCTGCTTCTGGATATTGGTCAACTTCACCATTCATAATCATATTAAACCCTTTGATGGTATCTTTGATGTCAACCAAAACTCCTGGGTTACCTGTAAACTGCTCTGCTACGTGGAATGGCTGTGATAAGAAACGCTGAACACGTCTTGCACGGTGAACCGCAAGCTTATCTTCTTCCGAAAGTTCTTCCAATCCTAGAATCGCAATAATATCTTGAAGTGCTTTGTATCGCTGTAAAATTTCTTTTACGTTTTGTGCACAATCGTAATGTTCGTCTCCTACAATTTCAGGTGTTAAAATTCGTGAAGTAGAATCCAATGGATCTACCGCCGGATAAATACCCAAAGAAGCAATTTTACGAGACAATACCGTCGTTGCATCCAAGTGAGCAAACGTTGTTGCCGGCGCCGGGTCAGTCAAGTCATCCGCAGGAACATAAACCGCCTGTACGGATGTAATTGATCCGGTTTTTGTCGAAGTAATACGTTCTTGCATCGCACCCATCTCCGTTGCCAATGTTGGTTGATATCCTACCGCAGATGGCATACGTCCAAGAAGGGCAGATACTTCAGATCCTGCTTGTGTAAAACGGAAAATGTTGTCAATAAAGAAAAGAACGTCACGTCCTTGTCCTGAATCATCGCCATCACCGTCACGGTAATATTCAGCTAATGTCAAACCTGACAAAGCAACACGCGCACGTGCACCTGGAGGTTCATTCATCTGACCGAATACGAAAGCAGCTTTGGATTCTTTCATTATTTCTTTATCCACTTTCGATAAATCCCATCCGCCTTCTTCCATTGATTGCATAAATGCATCTCCGTAACGAATAATTCCAGCTTCCAACATTTCACGAAGTAAGTCATTTCCTTCACGGGTTCTTTCACCCACTCCAGCAAATACAGACAAACCTCCGTGCCCTTTTGCAATATTATTAATCAACTCCTGAATCAATACAGTTTTACCTACACCAGCACCACCGAATAAACCAATTTTACCCCCTTTTACGTAAGGTTCAATTAAGTCAATTACTTTAATACCTGTAAATAAAATTTCAGAAGAAGTTGATAAATCTTCATATCTTGGTGCAGGTCTGTGGATAGGTAATCCACCGACTTTGCTAATATTTCCTAAACCATCGATCGCATCACCAACAACGTTGAAGACACGTCCATTGACAGCTTCTCCAATCGGCATTGTGATAGGTGCTCCTAAGTCTAATACTTCTTGTCCCCTTTGTAAACCATCGGTTGCGTCCATTGCAATACAACGAACGGTGTCCTCTCCAATGTGTTGTTCTACTTCAAGAATCAAAGATTCTTTTCCTTCTCTTACGATTTCTAAAGCGTCAAAAATTTCTGGAAGACTCTCTGCGTTTTCAAAAACAACGTCAATTACCGGTCCAATAATCTGGGCTATTTTTCCTTTATGGTTTGCCATTATGATATAGATTAAGCGTTTTTTAATTTCGTGCAAATATAAGTCAATCAACTGACTCAAGTCTAATGAATAATAAGATATTTATCATTCATTTGATTTTCTTCGCTATTTTCACCTTAATTACTAATTCTCAAAACATTAAATTTCTACAAATCCTTCTGAAATTTCCCTGTTTTCTTATTTTATCTTTAGCATTCCAAGCCGGAACTTTATCCGGATTTTAAATTAGATGTTTACCTTTGTCGCCGATGAGAATATTTCAAAATATCAAAGAATGTACAAACATTAAGAATCCCGTTCTGACTTTGGGAATGTTTGACGGTGTTCATATTGGCCATCAACACATTATTCATAAGCTAAATCAACTCGCCGATGAAGTAGGTGGTGAAAGCATGTTGCTCACTTTTGAACCTCATCCAAGAATCGTTTTAGGTAAAGGCGCAGATGATTTGCAGCTTTTAACTACGCTCGATGAAAAAATTGAACTTTTGGAAGAAGCAGGATTGCGAAATTTAATTCTCCATCCGTTTACCAAAGCGTTTTCTCAAGTGAGTTCGGTGGATTTTGTGAAGAATTTATTGGTCGACGAAATTGGAATTCACTCCATTGTAGTGGGTTACGATCATCATTTCGGGAAGAATAGAGAAGGTAATTTCGAGCTTCTTAATCAACTTTCACACGAATTTAATTTTAATTCGTTGATGATTGAGGAAGTAAAATCTGACAATGAACACATCAGTTCCACCCAAATCCGAAAAGCTTTATGGGCAGGTACAATTGAATTCGCAAACAAAGCTTTAGGAAGGAATTATTCCATCCATGGAAAAGTAATTCATGGTGATAAATTGGGTAGAACTCTAGGATTTCCAACCGCCAATTTAGAGATCGAAAAATACAAATTGATTCCAGGAAATGGCGTTTACATTGTCAAAGTATTTCTAAACAATGAGCAATTCAAAGGATTGGTCAGCATTGGTACACGTCCTACTGTCACAAATTCAAATGAAAAACGAGTGGAAGTGTACATTATGGATTTTGATCGTGACATTTATGATGAAAATTTAAAAATTGAATTCTACCATAAAATACGTGATGACCAAAAATTTAACTCTTTGGACGAGCTGGTACTTCAAATGAATCAAGACAAAGTGGATGCTGAAAACTATCGTTTTATTTTTTAATCAACTTTTTAACTTCGGTTTTCCCATTTTCCAATTGAACTTTCAATACATAAACTCCAGATGGCAAATCACTAATATCCAATTGATAAAGCGCGCTGTATTTACGAATAATTTTTCCCGGCATCGAGATCAACTGCAATTGTTTTACCGGAATTGTAGAATCAATATTCAGAATTCCAGACGTAGGATTTGGATACACTTTCACCAAACTTTGGTCAAAATCGACCACACCCAAACACGCTTCATAGACTTCACTAAAATCAGGAATTCCGTAACCCATTTGAGAAGTGGGATTCTCATACAAACTCGCGGATTCTCTCACTTTCTGCATTAAACCTGTGGGTTGATAATTCGGAAAAGCTTGAATTAAACATGCCATGGCTCCAGCCATAATCGGCGCAGAGAATGAAGTTCCACTGGAATAACTTATTGATCCATCGGGCTGAATCACCGCCGCATACGAACCCAGCGCATCAACATCCGGTTTAATTCGACCATCCGAAGTGGGTCCATACGATGAAAATCCTGCAGGATTATTGTTTGAATCAACAGCGCCAATTGTTAAAACACCCACACCATCAGCAGGTGCTGTAATGTAATGCCAGTCTTTATTTCCAGAATTACCGGCAGAAACCACAATCATAATTCCTCGGTCTGCAGCAAATTGAGCACCTCGTGTTATGTAGGTGGTTTCCCCATCCATATCATCGTAAACGTAGTTGTATCGCGGATCATCAAACTCATTGTAACCCAAAGAAGTGCTGATTACATCCACTCCAATACTATCTGCAACTTCTGCTGCTGCAATCCAAAAAACCTCTTCATCCGGCATTTCGTGTGTATTATCTTCCGTAATATACAAGTAGTAATCCGCATCAATCGCTGCTCCAACATATTGATTTTCAATGTATCCACCAATGGTTGAAAGCACCACGGTACCGTGACTTCCACTTCCATAAATATTTTCATTTTTTCCGGGAAAATTATATCCTCCTTTTATTTGACCGTTGTTACGGATATACGCAAAACCATCTTGGGTATTCACTCCCGGAAAACCGTTGTCAAAAACGGCGATGGTTACTCCTTCTCCGGTGAATCCTAAATCGTGTAAAAAGTCCAAACGGATTTGTGTAACTTGGGTTTCTGTATAACCGTAATTAAAATCCATGAAATTATTCGTATTCGTTTGAGGCTGATCTTCAACTGCGAATTTATCCGGCAATTGCGTTCCCGTATTAATTTTTGAGGCATCCCGAACAAAGGAGTCAACGCCTGAAACAAATGACAAAGCTTCTGCCTGCGCGACTTGACTGTCAGTGCACCATGCAAAAACACCGTTAAACCATTTTGAAACTGCAATGGGCTCAATTCCCAAAGCTTCGACCTGAGAAACATAGGTAGTTTCAACAGGGACATCTTGCATATTTAATTCAATCGTATATTTCGCTCTTCGGTCCAATGCTTTTTGAGATAACATCAATGTCGGATTCGCAAAATACGTTGCAGATGAAGGTTTATCCATGAATTTAATCAATACCAAATCTTGTGAAAAACCGAGCGTAGAAAAGAGAATTAGTAGTATGTAAAGGATCGTTTTCATTTATGCGTGTGTTAATATTAAGAATGCAAGTTAGTTATATTTTTAAAAACATCGTATCAAAATAATTTCACACTCCAAAAAAATTACAATCATTTACAATCTGCAAACCCAAATATAACGTATTGAATTTAATAGAATTAAAATCCCAAACAATTGGATTTCAAAGTCAATCGATATAAGAAAAATCGTATTCTCAATCAATAAGTCTTATACAACAAACTCCATTAGCTCAATACTTCTTCTTACATTTGCAACAAATTTATAAATTACAAATTATGCAGCTTTCCAAAAGATTGCAAAAGTTAAATCCGCCTGCCACCATATTGATGACCCAAAAAGCACGGGATCTAAAAAGCCAGGGTAAAGATGTTATTAGCTTAAGTATCGGTGAACCCGATTTTGACACGCCTGATTTTATAAAAGAGGCTGCCAAAAGAGCGATCGATGAAAATTACTCACATTACACGCCTGTTGCGGGCTATCCAGAGTTAAAGGAAGCGATTTGTCAGAAATTCAAAAGAGAAAATAACATAGAATACCTACCTTCTCAAATCGTCGTTTCAACCGGTGCAAAACAATCGATTTTTAATGTGTTTCAATCCATCATTAGTAAAGGGGATGAAGTGATTATTCCTTCTCCTTATTGGGTAACATATACAGACATTGTTTTACTTTGTGGAGGGATTCCTGTTTATGTAGAAACCACCGTAAAAATGGATTTTAAAGCGAGTGTAGAAATGTTGGAAAAAGCGGTCACTCTAAATTCAAAGGCCCTAATTTTTAGTTCGCCTAACAATCCAAGCGGTGCCGTATATACTTCAGAAGAAATTCATAAAATCGCAAAGTTTGCTAAAAAGCATGATTTGATTGTTTTATCGGACGAGATTTACGAGCATATTATTTATACCGATAAACCGCAAAGCATTGCAAGTTTTGATGAAGCTTACGACCGAACGGTGACTATAAACGGACTATCCAAAGCGTATGCCATGACCGGTTGGAGAATTGGATACATCGGCGCACCAGAATGGATTGCCAAAGCATGTGAAACCCTTCAGAGTCAAGTTACATCCGGAGCAAATTCAATTGCACAAAGAGCTGCAATTGCAGCATTGAACGGCGATTTGTCTGAAATTCAATACATGATTGATGCTTTTAAAAAGCGAAGAGAATTAATGATGCAATGGGTAAAAGAAATTCCCGATTTTAAACTGTCAGAACCCAAAGGCGCTTTTTATATTTTTCCCGATGTAAGTGAAACTTTTGGACGAACAATCAATGGAAGAGTTATTGAAAATGCAGATGATTTATCGATGTTGATTTTGGAAGAAGCACATGTCTCAACGGTTTCAGGAAGCGCATTTGGAAATCCAAATTGTTTACGAATTTCGTATGCTGCTTCTGAACAAACGTTGAATGAAGCTATGCGAAGAATTAAGGAGCTTCTTAATTAATTGTTATGTTGTGTGACACATGTCACACAGGATGTATTGATTTCATTGTATTTTTGTAGTTTGAATTTCTTATAATTCATTCAAATTCAATTTAAAATGATTACAACAGATATACTCATTATTGGAGCAGGACCTACCGGATTATTCATGGTATTTGAAGCGGGTTTATTGAAAATGCGTTGCCATATCATCGATGCATTACCTCAACCCGGTGGACAACTTGCCGAATTGTATCCAAAAAAACCAATTTTCGATATTCCCGGTTATCCAACCGTTGGAGCTGGAGAATTGATCGATAATTTAATGGAACAAATCAAACAGTTTGAGCCTGGATTTACGTTGAACGAAGTCGCTGAAACTGTTGAAGAACAAAAAGACGGCACATTTATCGTGACCACCAACCGAGGAACGAAACACCATGCAAAAGCAATTGCGATCGCTGGTGGATTGGGTAGTTTTGAACCCAGAAAACCCGAATTAGAGAATTTAGCGAAATACGAAGAAAATGGCGTAGAATATTTTGTTCGGGATCCTGAAATGTTCAGAGACAAACGCGTTGTGATAGCAGGTGGAGGCGATTCCGCATTGGACTGGAGTATTTTCTTGGCCGATGTCGCTTCGGATGTCACTTTAATTCACCGAAGAAATGAATTCCGTGGTGCTTTGGATTCGGTAGAAAAAGCACAAGAATTACGATTATTGGGGAAGTTAAATTTAATCACGCCAGCAGAAGTTCGTGAACTTCATGGAAAAGACACCTTAGAGGCCATTACCATTGAGAGAGAAGGTGAAAAACAAGTTTTAGAAACCGATTTCTTAATTCCTTTGTTTGGATTGTCTCCAAAATTAGGACCGATTGGGAATTGGGGCTTGGAAATTGAGAAAAATGCGATTAAAGTAAACAATGCTTTGGATTATCAAACCAATCGCAGTGGGATTTATGCTGTGGGCGACATCAACATTTATCCTGGAAAACTTAAATTAATCCTTTGTGGATTTCACGAAGCGACGATGGCGTGTCAAAGTATTTATGAACGATTGAATCCTGGAAAAAAATTCATTCTAAAATATACAACTGTATCTGGAGTGGATGGATTTGATGGTTCTCGAAAAGAAGCTGAAAAAGCGGTGGTAAAATCCATAAATTAAACCCAAGATTTTTACTATTTTTACAGGCTGAATTGTGTAAATTCAATTCCGCAAAATTATATACACCTAAAACAAATTATTACATGAGCTTATTAGTCGTAGGAACCGTTGCTTTTGATCAAATTGAAACCCCTTTTGGGAAAACCGATAAAATTCTAGGTGGCGCTGCTACTTTCATAGGTATTGCATCTTCAAAATTAGGTGTTAAAACGGGAATTGTTTCCGTGATTGGCGGAGATTTTCCAGCAGAATACATGGAATTGATGCAATCCAATCATTTGGATTTAAGTGGAATAGAAAATAAGAAAGACGGTAAAACTTTCTTTTGGTCGGGTCGTTATAAAAACGATATGAATACCCGTGAAACATTGGCAACCGAGCTAAATGTTTTGGAAAACTTTGAACCCATCGTTCCAGAAGCGTGGAAAAACCCGGATGTTTTGATGTTAGGAAATTTACATCCTTTGGTTCAACAATCCGTTTTAAATCAATTAGAAAATCGTCCGAAATTAGTTGTTCTCGACACAATGAATTTTTGGATGGATCAATCGTGGGATGATTTGATGGAAGTGATAAAAAAAGTCGACGTGTTGACCATCAACGACGAGGAAGCACGTCAGATGAGTAAAGAATATAGTTTGGTGAAAGCAGCCAAAAAAATCCTTACCATGGGTCCCAAAACATTGGTGATTAAAAAAGGAGAACACGGCGCCTTACTTTTCAATGAAAACAATGTTTTCTTTGCACCGGCATTGCCTTTGGAAGATGTTTTTGATCCAACTGGAGCCGGCGATACGTTCGCAGGTGGATTTACAGGATTTTTAGCAAAAACCAAAAACTATTCGTTTGAGAATATGAAAAGAGCGATTATTTACGGTAGTGCACTCGCATCATTCACCGTAGAGAAATTTGGAGTAGATCGTCTAAATGATCTAACAGAAGAAGACTTAAATGACCGTTTGGAAGTATTTAAAACACTAACCAACTTCGACATCGAACTGGACGAAGAGTAAACTCAAAAATTACAGATTCATTTTAAGGAGTCAATTCATGGAATCCGGTTAAGTCATTTCCATCGGTTGGTTTGGATTTAAAACGTGCAGGCATTTGAATTAAATAAACGCCGGCCAAAATCAAAATTCCACCCACCAAATGCGACCAAGTTAAATTCTCTCCATCTAGAACTCCCCAAATTACAGCAACAATCGGCATCAGGTACGTCACGGACGCAGCAAAAACAGCCGAAGTTTGTTGGATTAATTTATAGTAGAGAATCATAGCTGTTGCGGTTCCCACTAAACCCAAAATAGCGACAAATCCCAATCCTTTCAATTGTACATCCGAAGCAGTGAATTCCGAAAAGAAACCAGAAAGTCCTAAAATAAGTATGGAAGGCCCCAACAAAATGGTAAAAACAGCGGCGGAGAGTTTAAAAGATGGAATTTCTTTTAGGTATTTACTAATTATCAATCCATTTAATCCATAAAGAAGAGTTGCAAAGACAATAAGAAGTGACGAGAAAACATCGTTAGACGCTCCACTTCCATTGTCACTTACCAATACAATAGCACCGATAAAACCAATGATGGCTCCAAATACTTGTGTCCATCGGCTTTTAATTCCAAAAAGAAGAAAACCAAAAATCAACACAAAAATGGGAACCAAGGAATCCAGAATTCCAGCCATGGAACTACTTACTTTTTGTTGGGCCAATGGAAATAAAAACATGGGAATAAAATTACCCAAACATCCACCCAGAATCACCCAAAATAGAAGCTTTTTAGGAATGTATTTAAAACTACCCATTCCGAATGTGACCAATGCCAACCCCGCAATAGTCAACCGTAGTGCACCTACTTGAAAAGGCGTATAAACCAAAATACTTTGTTTAATCAGTATAAAAGAACTGCCCCATGTCAGCGCTAAAATGATTAAAACCACCCATTTATTCGACGGAAATTTCATTCCGCAAATGTGAGAATAATTCGTTAATTATTCTCCGAAAATTTCATCCCTTTTTAGTGAACGAAATCTCTTGTCAAAACCCTTGTTAAAATAAAAAAAGTTGCTCCAATCTTTAGGAAGAGCAACTTTGAATAAAGGGTAGCAAAAAGCGAAAAATTAATCAAAACAATTATCCACAATTAAATTAGGACATTTATTTGTTTAATAGACGCTAGGACTTAAAAAGGGTTGCGTGGAATTAAAACAAAATAAAAAAAGCCCGATAATTCGGGCTTCCTGATTGTATATTAACTGATTGTTATTTTCTTATTTATTTCCTTTTCCTGGGATGTAAATTTGGAATCCTACAGAAACTCCTAATCCCGTTTGAGATTTAGCGTCTGCGATATTTGACTTAGAGTAGTTGTATCCAGCCATTGCTTCCAAAGCTACATTACGCGTAATGAAATGCGCGTATCCTGCGTTGATACCAAATGCGAATGAAGTATCGGATTCAGAACCTACAGAAGCTCCTGAAATACCTACATCACCTTGTCCAAAGAAACGACCGGTTGGGCTTGCTCCTTCTGGGAAGTAGTAACGTACAAAAGGTGCTACTTTATAGTGCCATGCATTGTCACTATCTTTAATAGTTTGCAATCCTCCACCTGCTGTTAAACCGATAGCTACACCATCAGAAATAAAATATCCTGCACTTGGCATAATATTAATGTTAAAAGTTTCCCCTTCGAATGAATAACCTAAAGAACCAACAGAACCACCAACGATCCAATTTCCTTCTTTGATAGGTGAATCTCCAACATCTGCTTTATGCTCAAGTAATGTAACATTTTGAGCTGTTGAAAATCCAATACCTCCGATAATCAAGGCAGCAGCAATTACTAATTTTTTCATATTTCAATATTTTTTATTGGTTATGTAATGGTATGAATTGCAGTAACTGTGCCAAATCGCATTTATAACGTTTGAATGACAAATCTTAATTTATTAAACCACTCACAACCAACAATTTAAAATTGTTAATTTTTTTTAAGAATTCAATTGTAAATTTTTAAATAAATAGAAAACGCCACAGAAAGAAACCAATGCGGTTATCAACGAAAACGAAAATGCCACCAATGCAGAAATATCCGGGTTGAACTGAAACCAAATCGCTCCATAATAAAATACAGCTTCTCGAATTCCCAATCCTGCAAAGGAAAGTACAGATAGAACGCTTGAAATTAAAAACAAAAATAAATATGCAATGTAATTCCCTTCGACCTGAAAAGATTTAAGAATGAATAAAACACAAAGAATCTGTGCGGATTGAACCCAAATGGAATAAAAGAATCCTCTATATACGCGCTTTTTGTGCGCATGTGCCCATCGTGAAATCAACTTCAGACCTATGAAAACACCAATTAATCCAAAAACAGAAATGATTGCGTTCCAAAGAAAAGAAAAGGGAGTTTCAAGAAAAAGCAAAAGAATTGAAAGTGAAAAACCAATGGCTACAATTCCTAGAAGACGTTCTAGAAACACGATTTTACCCACTCTCTTCAAGGATTTCTCGTGAGACTGACTTAATAAATACGCTTTGTACGCGTCACCTCCCACTCCACCGGGAAGAAAGAAATTGTAAAACATTCCGAGTAAATACAACTTGGAATTCGTCTGAAATGACATTCTAATTCCTAGATTTCGAATGAAAACATCGAATCGAAAGACAGAGAAAAGTTGAGAAAGTAAAAAAAGTAGAATTGCACCTCCAAAGTACAGTGGATTTGCTTTTTGCAGCATGTGTCGAATCTGCTCCCAATCTAGTTTACTTAGCACCCAAACAATTAGAAATAAGCCAATTGTAATTTTAAGTGCCGTGATGAATTGTTTTCTCAACTTCGGTTTCACCTACAAATATTTTTCTAATTTTATACGGACGTTTCTGCTGGGATTCAAAATACGTTCGCATCTGTAAATCCAAAATAATTCCTGTTGTAAAGAATTGAACCCCTACAAACATCAAAAGTATAGACACTATCAACAACGGTCGATTTCCAATATCCTCACCCAAACTGAATTTCACAATCAACAAATAAATTAGGAGAAGTATTCCAATAAAAAAGGAAATCATCCCGAAATTCCCGAACAAATGAATCGGTTTCTGAAGGTATTTTCGTTGAAAAAGAATCAATATGATGTCATTGATAACCTTCGTTGTTCTACCCAAACCGTATTTTGACTGTCCAAATTGTCTTGGATGATGCTTTATATTCACCTCTGAAACCTTTGCTCCATTTAAAAATGCAAGGAGCGTAATGTATCGATGCATTTCACCGTAAAGATCCAAATCTTTTGCCGTTTCTCGGTTAAAAACTTTCAATGCACAACCGTGATCTTTGATATCCAACTTGGTTGATTTCCGAATAATCCAATTTGCTATTTTTGATGGAAAAGTGCGCAAAAAGGAATCTTTGCGTTTTTGACGAATTCCAGTCACCACATCCCAATCTTCCGATTTCGCTTTATGATACATTCTCAATATATCGTCTGGATCATTCTGTAAATCCCCGTCCATTGTAATTATATAATCACCAGAAGCATAATCTATTCCCGCTGCCAATGCCAAACTTTGACCAAAATTCTTCTTAAATTCAATCAAAGTAACACTTGGATTTTTCAGTTTTTTAATTTCCTGCCGTGTACCATCGCTCGATCCATCATCCACCAAAATAATTTCATAATAGTGACTCTGAAGCGCAATTTCAATTCTTTCAACCAAAAGAGCAATATTCTCTTCCTCGTTGTAAACCGGCACAACCACAGATAGCTTATCAGAAACGGACGTATGAATCATTTTTATTCTTACTTTAGCCAATGCTAAATATTAAAGCGAAGATAGTACAAAAACAATGAAGTCGTATTCCCAAAATGAATATTTCTATTATATTCTCATCCTGATAGCTGCCGGATTTCTGTGCTTTATCAATTTGGGAGGTCATCCGATTTACATATTGGATGAAGCCAAAAACGCGGAAGCAGCACGCGAAATGTTTGTCAATAACAATTGGATTATTCCCACTTTCAATGGAGAATTGCGCACGGATAAACCTCCACTTCATTATTGGTTTATGTTAATCTCGTATAAGCTATTTGGCGTAAGTGCTTTTTCTGCCCGGTTTTTCTCTGCCTTTTTTGGGGTTCTAACTGTTGTATCCACTTTTCATTTTACAAAAAAAATTTTGGGTCAAAAAGTAGCTGGGATTTCAGCTTTCGTACTTTGTTCTGCCATTTTCTTTGTTCAAGAATTTCATTTGGCGGTTCCGGATCCTTTTCTGATTTTCTTTGTCAGTTTCGGACTTTTTAATTTTTATGATTTTTACAAAGACCCAAAGAAAAGCAATTGGCTGGCGCTGTATGTTTCTCTTGGATTGGGCATCTTAGCAAAAGGACCGGTTGCAATTCTACTTCCAGGTTTAGTCATTTTTATTTTTTTACTACTTAAAAGAGATTTCAATTGGAATACCTTGAAAAGACTGAATCCACTTTTGGGCGGTTTATTGACTTTGAGTATTTCTGCACCTTGGTTTTTTTTGGTTCACAAAGCAACAAACGGCGCTTTTACAAAAGGATTCTTTTTAGAACATAACCTTCAACGATTTAGTAGTGAAATGGAAGGCCATGGTGGTTTACCCGTTGTAACTTGGGCGTTTGTCTTGTTAGGGTTACTTCCGTTTTCATTTTTTATCATTCAAGGTTTTGTACATTCTTGGAAACGAAGAAAAACCAATGATTATATCTTATTTTCCTTTCTTGTTGCCGTAGTTTTCATCGTGTTTTTCAGTATTTCAATTACAAAATTACCCAATTATCCTATGCCGAGTTATCCTTTCATTGCTGTTTTAATTGCGGTGTATTTGAATGGTATTCTCGATAAATCGATTCCAATTAAAGGATATAAAATCAGTCTATGGGTTTTAATTTTCATCACCTTTCTACTGCCGATTGCAGGATATATCGCTTTAAGTAAAGTTGAAATTCAATTGTACAGCCAACGTTATTCGAGTATTTATCTCTTCATCTTACCGTTTGGAAGTATCCTTGCCTTGTTTTATTTACATCAAAAAAGATATTTACGAAGTATCCTTGCCTTGGGCTTTAGTGCTATGTTTTTAAGCTTGCAACTCTTTCAATTCGTCTATCCAGGCTTGTTAACGGAGAGTCCAGTGACTTTGGCAAAGGAACATATCAACGAAGACAGTCAAGTTATTTTATACAAAGGCTATGATCCGGCTTTTTTATTTAATTTTGAACGCACTTATCCTTTGGCAGAAACCAAAGAAGAAGTCTTGAAATACATCGAAGACAAACCGGATGGAATGATCCTCACCAAAGAGAAGTTTTTTAATTCCGAATGGGCAGATGTACAGACAGAAGTTTTACTGAAACAAAAAGCTCTATTTGAGAATTATACCATCGTTATTTTTAAACTAAAATGAATCAAAAAGTAATCGTTATTACGGGTAGTTCTTCCGGAATCGGAGAAACATTAGCTAACCATTTTGTGGAAAAAGGTCATATCGTTTATGGACTTTCTCGCTCACGAAAAGACCGTATCCAGTTCAAGCATATAGCAACCGATGTTACCAATAAAACCAATGTCTTTCAGTCTTTTCAACAAATTTTTTTTGAAACGGGACGGATTGATGTTTTGATAAATAATGCAGGAATCGGGATGTTGGGAGCGGTAGAAGATGTTTCCAAAGAAGATTTCGACAAACTTTTGGATGTAAATGTGTACGGAGTAATTTATACGATGCAAGCTGTTCTGCCTTTGATGCGTCAACAAAAATCAGGGCATATTTTGAATGTTTCTTCGATTGCGAGCAATCATGGATTGCCTTTTCGTGGATATTATTCTGCTTCGAAATCAGCGGTAGATCGGATTACAGAAGCCGTTCGTTTGGAGAATCAACATACAGGAATTGAAATTGCAACTTTGAATTTTGGTGACATCAAAACAGGAATTGCCGAAAGTAGAATCCACAGTACCGCTTCGAAATTTTATCAGAATCAATTGAAGAAATTAAATGAAATCATTGATGAAGAAGTGGAAAATGGTACTGAACCTGAAAAATTAATTCCTATCATTGAAAAATTCATTCATAAAAAAAATCTAAAACCTCATTACAATATCGGAAAACCGATTCAGACTTTTTCAGTTACTTTGAAACGCGTAATTGGTCAAAGAATGTTTGAAAAACTATTGGCAAGGTATTCGAAATTAGAAGATTAAATTCAATCCATAAAAAAAGCTGCTTTCCATCGAAAACAGCTTTTAGTATTTTTATTTACTTTGAATTAGGATAAATCCAAAGTTGAAATATCAATGCCCAATGCGTTGGCTACACCTTTTCCGTAATTTGGATCGGCTTTGTAGCAATTCGTAATATGGCGTTCTTGGATGAATTTCTCTGCTCCACCAACTTCTGCAGCA